>ENA-OSEO01000270-OSEO01000270.1-sediment-metagenome-genome-assembly--contig:-NODE-270-length-145254-cov-41.340019_pt1 | contig 145254 bp, 97 predicted proteins | sample MGYA00237883_ERZ534232 | MGnify/ENA metagenome assembly ERZ534232
CCCGAGACCATCCTCCGGCTCTTCGTCTACGGCACCCTGAAACGGGGCTACTGGAACCATCAACGCTTCTGCGCCCATGCCCAAAGCATCGAACCGGCCGTGGTCTGGGGCAGGCTCTACCATCTCCACGCCGGTTTCCCAGCCCTCGAAGTGCCGGAAGGACTGATCCTGGCCCGGGGCACTGCCGATCCGATGACCGACGCCCGCAGACAACAGGAGATCGGCACGCCACGCTTCGGCCGACCGACCGGCGACTGGGACCTGATCCATGGTGAATTGGTGACCTTCACCGACCCGCAACGCGACCTGCCGCCCATCGACCGGCTGGAAGGCTTTCGGCCCGGTGGGCACAGCATGTATCAGCGGGTGATGGTGCCTGCAGCCAGGGGCTCAATCGCCTGTGCTGTATGGACTTACACCATGCATGCGCCTCAGAACGGCGAACGTATCACCAACGACAATCAGGCCGTTTTTTGGAAAAGTCGTCTCTATTCGGCACAAAACGCTTGATTTTGGCAATCCATCAATGTAGTTTATGGAGGTTAATTTGCGGCATTGTGTCCGGATTTCGGGACTCCCGGAGGCCTTCGGGCTTTTACCGAAAACTTGATGAACGAAGGACGAAGGCTATGGATGAGAGATGGCTGACAGTCGATGACATTTGCAAATATCTGAATGTAAGCAACGAGACGGTCTACAAGTGGATCGAACAACGGGCTATGCCTGGTCATCGCGTCGGTCGTCGTTGGATGTTCAAGCAAGACGAGGTAGACGCATGGGTCCGCTCTGGTGGTGCGGCTGACAGGGTAAATGTCACAACTGATAAGTGAGTAAAGGCGATTCATGAATAACCAGCGAGTAAAATTTTCAGGACATCAGACTTTTTCCCTCCGCTATGGTTGGTTGGAGAAGGGCTACGAGTTCACCGCAAACAGAAAAAGCTTTTCTCACGAATCAGCTATTGTTGATTTGGGTGTTGGAAAAAACATGGTCGATAGCATTAAGTACTGGTGCGATTTGACCGGGATCATCGAAGACGATGTTGTTACCCGTTTCGGGAAGAAACTATTGGACGAGAGATCAGGCTGGGATCCTTTTTTGGAGGACCAAGCTTCCTGGTGGTTGTTGCATTGGAAACTTACAACAAACCTGAACTATAAGACCTCAGGCACGGCTCTCTTCTCTTATCTCAGAAAGCCTGAATTTTCGAAACAGGATGTGGCTGAAGCAGCCTTGCGTTTTGTTGATGCAGGCAAGAAAGCCCCTTCCGACAATATTATCATGAGAGATGTCGACTGCTTTATCCGCTCTTATTGCGGGCTCAAGCGATTTGAGAAAAAAAAATCCGGAGAGGAATCATTCGATTGTCCTCTGCAAGAGCTGAACTTAATTCAGGCGATGAGTGGAGGAGACTTTTACCGCTTTTCAATTGGGGCTAAAGCTTCTCTTCCCGCAGAAATTATTGGTTATGCAATCTGCGAGTATTTCGGACGAGAAAACAAGAGCGCAATGACAATTCAGGGAGTGCTCTACAAGGAAGGAAGTCCTGGACAAGTGTTTATGCTGGATGAAAACGCATTGATTGAAGCCGTTCAGGAATTACATGAAAACTCGATTTGGGGGAATCGGTTCGATTTCACAGAGTCCGCTGGTGTTGCACAAGTGCATTGCAATGTAGCCCTCGATGAAGCCGAAGAGTTGCTAAGCAGCTATTACTGCCGAGGGGATGTGTGATGGGCAAAGGCCTGAAAAGATCTCATTATGTTGCGGTAGCGCCTCGATTTTTGCGCTCTGTCAACCTTCATAACGACTGGCAGAACATTGGCAGTGCGTCCGGTTACATTGTAACCCCCAATGTAGCTCAGGCGCTGGAGCAACTGAGCGAAGGGTTGTTATCTGAAAAGGGGCAGCGGGCCTTCGCTTTGACCGGTCCATACGGAACCGGGAAATCAGCATTTGCGGTTTTTCTTTGTCAGCTTTTGGATCGGGATGCCAGGAAGGTTGACCAGGCAGCTAAAATGCTTGCCCCGGAATACTCCAAGCTGAATGCAAAGTTGCGGCAAATTCGCAAAACCAAAGACGGCCGAGAGGGATTTCTTCTTGTCCCGGTTACGGCTCGTCGTCGCCCCATCGCGCAATTGCTGTTGGAAGGAATGCTCGAGGCCGTCAGGGGCATGAAGCCTTCTACATCAGTGAGGGATCTCCATGCTCGAATTGAGGAGGCGCTTCGGCGAAAGGCTTGGCGAGACACTGCCATTGTGGTTGGTTTTCTGACTGACGTTCAGAAAGAGGCGGAGAAACAATTTTTCACTGGCGTTCTCTTGCTTGTTGACGAGGCGGGGAAAACACTGGAATACGCCCTTCAGGATCGAGCAGGTGGCGACGTATATATTTTCCAGGAGTTGGCGGAATACGCCAGCCGCCAATCGAAAACACCTCTGCTGTTTCTCATTACCCTGCACCAAATGTTTGACGACTATGTTGAGCTGTCTGATCGAACTCTTCGTAATGAGTGGAACAAGGTCCAGGAGCGTTTTCAGTCTATTCAATTCAGCGAGTCAGCGGGCACCACAATAAGGCTTATAGCTTCAGCATTACATCCAGCTGTCAATTTGCCAAAGCCGATAGAGGATGAGTTGGATTACGCTTTGTTGGACATCAAAAAGGGAGCAATCACACTCCCTTTTGGCCTGGAATTTGCCGAATTTGAAAAAATAGCTCGTCGCTCATGGCCATTGCACCCTAGCTTATTGCTGGCAATGCCCTACTTATTCAGAAGGCTCGCACAGAATGAACGATCCATTTTTTCTTATTTAACCAGCTGCGAGCCATTTGCCTTCCAGTACCATATTGACCATCCTGTTGACGGGGGTGACAACTTTATCCGTCTGCATCATATCTATTCCTATTTATTAGCTAACTTTGAGGCGGGGCTAGCTCGCTTGCCGCACGCGAAGCGTTTATTGGAGGCCAACGACATCATAAATAGCCGTCACTATCTAAGTCACGCCCAACTTGAAATTGTGCAGACGGTGGCGCTTTTGAATGTCCTGTCAGAAATATGTCCTCTTCGCGCCACAGCGCAAATTCTCAGGAGTGCCGTTTCTAGCCCGGCAACACTAGATCAGGACCTGGAGTTTTTGAGACAGCAGTCGGTAGTCACTTATCGACGATTGGACAACTCATATCGGGTTTGGGAGGGCAGCGATGTCGATATCGAAGCCCGAATGAATGAAGGTAGGAGAAAGCTTCAGATTGAAAGTGTGTCGCCCTTGGAGGCTCTTTGCCATCACCTTCCTGCCAGGACTCTCGTTGCCCGTCGCCACAGCCTGAAAACTGGTGTCAACCGTTATTTCAATCTGATGTATGCGGAGAGTTTGAGCAAAAGTATTCTGAAGGCAGCTGACAGATTTGAAGATGCAGCAGGCACCATTATTGTGTTGCTGCCACAAGCCAACATAGAGCGACTGAAGGCTGAAGCTCTCGAAGTGACCAAAGGACAAAAAAGGCTCATTATTGCTCTGCCCACACAAGTTGATGCCTTACGCGGTGTCGCGGAGGAGGTAGCTTGCTTACGTTGGGTCGAAAAAAATACGCCTGAACTCCGTGATGACCGCATTGCCCGGCGCGAGTTAAACTTGAGGCTCGCTATGGGAGAACAGCACATCGCCCAACATATTCAGACGTTGCTAGATCCTCGTCCTGCGCCGGTGGGCAATTCTTGTCAATGGATATGGCACGGTCAAGACCAGCAGCCGCAAAAGCCTGTTGATGTAACAAAATTGCTATCCCAAGCATGTGACCAAATATACCATTTAACCCCCATGGTCCGAAATGAGCTGGTCGTCAGAAAAAAACTTTCAAGCGCTGCTTCAGCAGCACGACGTTGTCTGTTGGAGCGCATGTTGGAAAGGCGCGGTGAGGAGTGTCTTGGCATTGAAGGCTACCCTCCTGAACGCAGCGTATATGAATCCGTGTTACGTGCTTCTGGGGTTCACTTCTTTAATGATGACCGTCAGCGGTGGGACTTCGGACCTCCTTCTGAGGGCAATAGCTGCAACCTACGGCCATCGTGGGATTTGATTGAGGATATAGTATTCGCGGAAAATATTCAGCGGATCGAACTTGTCGACCTGTTTGAACAGCTTGCAAATGTCCCATATGGTCTTCCGGATGGTGTTCATCCAATTATATTTGTTGCCTTTTACCTCCATTACCAGGATGAGTTGTTTCTTTATAGGGAAGGTACTTTTATTCCCGAAGTCCTGTCGGCCCACCTGGAGCTGCTGCAAAGAAGGCCTGACCTATTTGCGGTTTCGGGCGCAAAGCTTGATGGCACCCGCAAGGCGGTTGTGGAACGTCTGGCCACAGGTTTAAAACAGGCTCCTAAGACGGCCTCGGTCGTGCGTGCACTGTATCGTGTATTGAATTCGTTGCCACCCGTCACGCAGAAAACAACCCAGATCGGGAATGCTGCGGCAGTAAAAGTGCGCGACTGCCTGCTGCACGCGGCTTCACCGGAACAGCTCCTTTTTGTCGACCTGCCACGTTGTTTTGGGCTGCAGCCATTCATGCAGGGGCAGAGGCGTGAAAGAGACGTGGATTATTTTTTTGAGCAGCTCAATAACAGTCTTTCCACCTTAAACAACCACGGCCCAAAGTTGCTTGAGAAGAAAAGGAAGGTCTTGCTCCGTAACTGTGGGCTTGCCGAAAACATCGATGGGTGGCACGAGCTCGAGCGTAGAGCGGCATGGCTCGTGCCACGTATTAAGCATGAGGTGCTGACCCCCTTTCTCAACTGTGTAAATAACGGCATTGCCGACGACCACAACGCACGCCCAGCATTGTCTCTGATCGCCAACCGGCCTTTTGAGCAGTGGACTGACATGGACTTAGAGAGTTTTGAAGGGTTGGCAAAAGGTATGGGGGAGCTGTTCCGGCAGACTTGGCTTAACTATGGGGATGCTGGTCCTGTCTTGACTGACAAGGAGCTCGAGCAAAAGGAGGCCTTCCGGATAATGCTGGAACCTCAGCTCAGCAAACTAAGAGGGAAAGGCAATTCCCGCGCCCTTGCCGCTGCCTTAAGGGAGCTATTGAGCACAATTGAGTCGAACCAGAATTAGATTGCAAGGAGTTCCTGATGTATTCCGATACTCAAATATCTGCAAAATCCGATAAGCCTGTGCGACATATTCTGGCACTGTCAGGGGGTAAAGATAGCTCTGCTCTAGCTGTTTACATGTTGGGCAAGATTCCGGATGTCGAATATGTTTTCTGTGACACAGAAAAGGAGCTTGATGAGACGTATGAGTACTTGGTTAAACTAGAAACTTTTCTCGGCAAAAAGATTCATTTTCTTAAATACTCATCGGGATATGGGTTCGACGAGATCCTTCAAATCAAGAAAGGTTTCCTGCCATCTCCAAAGTCTCGCTGGTGTACAGAGTATCTAAAACTGAAGCCTTACGAAGATTTCATAGGCAACGATCCTGTAATCAGCTATGTCGGCATACGAGCAGATGAACCTCACCGTACAGGCTACATTTCAACAAAACCCAATATGAAAACAGTCTTACCCTTTGTTGAAAATAATATACGTCTTGAAGATGTGGAAAGGATTCTTAATGAGTCAGGGCTGGGGGTGCCTCGTTATTATGAGTGGCGGTCCCGGTCAGGATGTTATTTTTGCTTCTATCAGCAAAAGCGTGAATGGGTAGGATTGCTTCAAAATCACCCTGAACTTTTTGAAGAAGCAAAAAAATACGAAAAATACGATCCAGAAACAGGTGAACGGTATACCTGGAATCAGGGTGAGACCCTTGATGAGCTGGCCCAACGCGCAGAGGCAATTATGGAAGAGCACGCAAAAAGGAAAGAGCGTGAGACGAATGCTTTTAAGGGACATCAGAAACTGAAAGATATTTGGGGCTATGACTCCGACGATGGCGAGTCTCTCTCTTGCAACATCTGTCATCTTTAGGATTTTTTTCAATGATTTACTGGGACCATAATTCGACAACACCATGCGCCCCGGAAGTCGTGGAGGCGATGCAGCGTTACTGGAATGAAGAATATGGTAATCCCTCCAGCGGACACCTGATGGGGCGACGGGCCGAGTTGGCGGTCAGAACAGCCAGGGAGCAGGTTGCCGCTTTGGCCAATGCGCTCCCTGCCGAAATGATTTTTACCTCGGGAGCTACCGAGAGCAACAATCTGCTGTTTCTGGGCGTGCTACTGACGCCCCGCTCCGACCGAAAACGGATCGCGGTATCGACCATTGAACACAAGTCGGTCCTTGAGCCCGCCCACCTACTGGAAAAACATGGATTTGAGGTTGTTGAGCTGCCCGTAGACCAGACTGGTGTAACCAATTTGGATGCTGCTAGAAAGCTCATCACCCCGGAGACTTTGCTGGTTTCAGTGCAGGCTGCCAACAATGAACTGGGGACGCTGCAGCCTGTAGCTGAGCTGGCTGATCTAGCCCACGAGAACGGGGCCTATTTCCACACTGACGCTGCCCAAGTGCTTGGCAAGGTGCCATTCGATGTACAGGTGGTCAATTGTGATTTTGCCTCATTTAGCGCCCACAAAATGTACGGCCCCAAGGGGGTGGGGGCGCTTTTTGTCCGAGGAGGTGCCCGGAAATGGCCTTGGGCACGACCGTTTCGTGGAGGGGGGCAGGAGCATGGTTTGCGCCCTGGGACAAATAACGTTCCAGGTATAGTTGGCTTCGGTAAAGCTTGCTCCATTTGCCAAGGGTATGTTCAAAAGAATGGCTCAGCGGAAATCGTTCGACTCGAAAAAGAGTTATTAGAGCGGATAGCAAGAGCATTTCCAGAAAGCATAGTTCACTCGCTGACCACTCCTAGATTGCCAGGGGTCTTTTCAATCGCTTTTCCAAAAGTTCCTGCCGATCTGCTCATCGACAATCTACAGACACTCGCTGTTTCTGAGGGTTCGGCTTGCTCCAATCATGCAATCACGATATCTCACGTGCTTGAGAAAATTGGATGTGATCGTGAAACAGCGAAAGGGACGATTCGAGTCTCTTTGGGGCGACATACAACCCAAAACGACATCCATGAGGCCATAGAGATGCTAAGGCGATCAGTAGTTGAAATTAAAAGTATTCTCCGACAACCATGAGGAGGGGCTGATGATGCTGATGGAGGTCAAACGGGAAATTCGTGCATTAGGTTGGAAAGGAAATGCTTTTAAACCGCATAAGTTGATTGCACTGCTGACTGCGATTGAATCTCTGAAAAAGAACAACTTTTCAGACGGAAGAATTTATTTCGATTCATTCTTCAAAGAGACTTTTTCGGATTTATTTAATCAGTTTTCAACTGATACCAGCAGTAGTTGCAGGGCTCACACTCCGTTTTTCCATTTACACACTTCTACGTTTTGGTCGTTGGTGTCTTTGGATGGAAAGGCACCAGAACTTGAGGCAACAGAAACAGTTGGAGGTCCTGGCGCGTTATGTGATTTAGTGGACCATGCATTAATTTTAGACCCCCTACTGAGCTTGCTAAAGGATGAATCAACGCGGGGGGAACTTGTTCAGCTTATTATTAATTGTCTACAAGAGGGTAGTAACAGGAGCGGTCACCGCGCCCAGTCATTTGAAAGATTGCTTGATGGGCAGAGTGAAGCTTCCTTAAATCCCTTTGTGAGTTATCTTAATTCACTTCAACGCTCGGGCGGAAGCAATGAAAACGCATTGGCAGAATCGCAGGTATGCAATGCGCAGTTTGCCACCATCCACGTAAAGCATCCGCTGGCGGACATCATTTATAAAGAAATGAGGGATCCGGGAGGCCAACATGTACTTTTGACGGGACATGCGGGAGACGGGAAATCTACCCTCGCCATGGAGGTATATAAGCTTTTTCGGGACTGGGATCGTGACCGTCCCCTGGATGTGCCGCCGCAACCTCGGGAAGATACGGGGGATGTATCTATCATAAAAGACCTGAGTGAACGTGATCGTAACGAGGATCCAAGCCTGCTGGACGAGTTGTCGAAACGGGAGCGCCGTTTTCTTTTGGTCTCCAACACTGGAACCTTGCTGGATCTGGCCAAGCGGCATTCGGCATATTTCGGCGAAAAAGATGTTGAAGTGGAAAGCCGCGTCTTAAAGGCTATCAGCAGCGAGAGCGGGGAATCGACCCTGTCTCTGGGCGGCATCAAATTCCGGGTATTCAACCTGGCCCGCATGGATAATATGGCGCTGGCCCGCCGGGTTTTTGAAAAGATGCTGGCTCCGGAACGCTGGACGACCTGCCAAACTCTGGATTGCCGGGAAACCTGTCCCATTTTCATCAACGTCAACCTCCTGCAATCCAATCAGGAACGGGCAACCGAACGGATCTTTCTGGCTTATCGGCGCATGTATGAATATGGAACGCGCCTGACCATGCGGCAGTTTACGGAGCACCTTGCATATCTCATCACCTCCGGGCTGGATCAACAGGACATCCGGGAGGTTCAGACACAGAATCCACCTCCGCTGATTTCCGAATATCTCTTTTTCAACCGCTTTTTTGGCGACAACGGCCGCCAACCGGATGGTTCAGCCTTCGAAATGAAGGCAGTGCAGGAGATCGAAAAACAGAAATTCGGGGAACGTCCCTGCCCAGGATGGGAGCACAAACTGTGGCTGCGCAACTGTGACGAGCCAGTGACGCTCGGTGTGGATTCGCTGAATACGGAGTTTGAAAAGCTGCGCCGTCATGGGGCTCATGAGTCGCAGTTTATCGGAATGTCATCGGATCTGGCCCGGGAACAGGTTCGCCGCATGCTCTATTTTCTGGCGGACTTTCCCGAAGGGAAGCAGGGATATTTGGGGCAGTACCTTAACTCTCCGACGATTCTGGACTGGATCAGATGGCAACACGGTGGAGTTCAGCTTAATGGGCAAGAAAAAGAGACGCTCGAACGCAAGATATACCATGTCCTTCAAGAGCACTTTACCGGGGTGCGGCTCCCCGAAGGATCGACGCAGAATGACCGGCGGCGGCTTTATATAACTTTGAGCCGCCGCCGGAGCGAAGTGCGGCAGAGCGCCCAGGTTGTTTTGGCCGAAGTCGACTGGGGAGACTCGACAACATTAAGGCTAATCAACAGCGTCAGTGCATCGGGTGAATTGCGTCGAGATCTCATTTTATGCGGAAAGGAAAATAGTCGTATTGACGGACTGAAGTTGCCGTTGAAGGTACCGTTTCTGGATTATGTCATGATGCGCCATTTCGGTGAACTGGGCGAGGTGCTTGAAGCTTCCTATCTTGAGCGGCTCGATTGCTTCAAGGCGCAGGTTCAACAAAAGGCCTCCGCTCATGACGACGAACGGATCATGCTAGTGCGGCTGAAAACGGATCACACCTTTCGCAGACAGCGTTTTGCCGTAAATGGCAACAATCTGGAGGTAACCGATGACCTTTAACTATTTTCCCTACACTCCAGATGATGTGAAAGCGATGCAGAATCCGGCGATTCAGCTCTATGGCAACCGCCTGTTTTCCGACCAAACCATCAGTGAACTGCTGAGCGAATTCCTGCTTGTTGTCTTTTCGCCCAAACGGACAGGACACTCGGTTTTTGAAACGGCCTTGCCGAGCCGGGAACTGCTTTTTGCTTGGAATAACGCACGACTTGAATATGCGCCGAAGGCGCGTCTGAACCTGAAACTCTTCTCCTTTTTGGGGGCATCCCGGCTGGAGTCTCGCCACCAAACACACCGGGTCCACCATGAGCAGTTGATCCAAAAACTGCACGGTCAAATTCAGGTCGATGACCCCGAGTGTAAAAAGGATATTATCCGCACTATCGAAAATCTATTTCTCGGGTTTCAGGGCGCAGGCAGCGGTAGGACATGGTGTGCCCAGAGCTTTCTTCCGATTTCTCACTCGTTTCTGGCAGGGGAAACGATTTGGAATGAAAGTGCGGCTGAGAGAGAGAATCCAGACAGCTGGGATGATATTTTTGAAAACAAAAGCAAATACTTAACAATGAATCAGCACCGTTTCTTATCGCGAGGCGGTGAGCTGCTTTATTTGCAGGTCTGCAATGCGCTGAGGCAACCTCACGACCGAATCACCGCATGGTGCCGGGATGGGGTTTTCGGATTGACGAAAGACGAACAGGATCCGGAGTGGCTGCACACTCAGCTGAACGAATCGTTGCAGAATCTGATGAGCTTCTGTCCACCCACCTTGACGGAACTTGCGGAATTCATTGACTCCCGTTTGGATCCAATCACCCCGGAAAGCACTGATGGGACCGAGTCGGATCGTCGTTTTGTCTCCGCCGGTTGGTGCAATGCAGAAAGCTGGATGGAAGGCTATCTGTTTGCTGTTGATCTGCTTCGTCTCATGCAGAGCAATCTGGATGTGGTGGAGCGGATTTATATGCTGGAGACCGCTTGTTCCATGCAGGTTCTCCGCACGCTGGCAATGCAGAGCATGCGACTCATGAGCGGTGCGGAACCCTGTAGCGGGCCGGACTATCGGCTGGCCGTATCGGCTCCGGAAGAGAATCGTCCGGTTATCCGTCGTCTTTCCCAGCAATCAGTCAAAGCGATTGAAAAGATGATTTTTCAATCGTTGAGGTCGGACACGGTTGAGCTGCCGGAGGATGAGAGTGAACGGAATAAAAAACTTAAACAGGCGGACCGATCCTACGGCAGCAAGCTGTTCGTGGGTCTCTCCAAACGCCTCGGTTTCGTTGTTCCCAAAAGGGGGGCCGGTGCGCGGTTTGTTTTGAATGAACAACTGCTGCGCCTGCTGGTCGTGACCACGGTTCCGGTGGGAGGTCGACTTACGTTCGACACATTCAAGGAGCTGCTGGAGCGTCGGCATGGGTTAGTCTTTGATGCCAAAGGACTTGATCGGGCCAGCGAGCGACTTTGCGGCAAGGGAATCTATTTACCGGCAGACACGGACCAGTGGCTTCAGGAAATGCTGGAGGCCGCCGGGTTCCTAATCCATCTATCCGATTCCTGTGCGCTGATCCACAATCCGGCGGATGACAGAGGGGACGTCCTATGAGTTATTTTGCTAATACAGTACGAAACCATCTGAAAAACCGGATCGAACGTTTTCAGGCAGATCCGGCGGATGGCCGCAAGATGATATTTATGATTCCGGCTATGCAGGAACCGACCCTTCTGGCCATTGCCGAGGCGGTAACAGCCGTTTGCCTGAAAGACCCAAAAATCAGACTGGTTCTGAAAATCGCCTCCGCACTGACGTCAGATTGGAGTGACGCAGGAGTCGCTCAGGCCCGCAGCAATGGATGGCTGAGCGAAGGCCGGGATCTGACATATACCCGCAGTATCGTGAATACGGATACCAACCGTCTGCTGGTTATTGTTCTTTGCGGTTCCGATCAGGTGACGGACTCTGCGGGTTTGGCGGATTTCCACACCTGCGATCCCGACATGGTCTGGAATGAGGATATGCGGGGAAGTTTCAGTTCGTGGATAGAAGAGAAACTGAAAAGCATTGGAATGCATGACTACCGCCCGGATGATCTCACGACCATCGATAGGGTCATCAAGCCGCTGTTTACCAGCGGAACCGGGGATCTGTTGCAGCTCAGCGATTGGCTGGAAAAAATGGATCTCAGCCTCGCGGCCGACGTGACGGATGTTCCCCGATTGATGCTTGCAAATCTCCAGGCGTTCGGCCTGCCGGTTCTTTCCCGCTTTCCGTTCCATCAAAAGAGAAAGCAGCTAGGACCATACATTCATAAAGCGGTGGAGTTCTTCAATTACACGCTCTTCCTCGAGGCCCGTCAACGGGACAAGGCGCTCAAGGCTATTGATAGTTTACAAAAAGCGATGACAGAAGGAAATGATCCGGGCATTCCCTTTGACGATGAAGAGGTTTGCGGCCCCTATGCTTCCGGGCAAGAGCTGCTAGTCGGGCTGAGGGACTTTATTGAAAACGATGGGCAATGTGAACGCGACAAGTTAAGACAGTGCGACTTTGTGGTTATCTGGGACGATATTTTAAAATTCAAGGACAGGGCTCAAAAGGAAAAGAGGGAAAGTACCAGAAAGTTGGCCGGAAGCCCCGTCGAAGTTCTCCTGAATGCCGTCTGGATGACGCTCCGAGAATTTTATATCGAGCATAAAGACAAGGCCGAGATCTCTATTCAATCCATCGAAATTTCTCCCGTGCTGTTTAAACACGATGTGGATGGTGCCGGAGTAGAGAACAATATGGATGATGGGCTTGGGGATGCGGCGGAAAATGCGGAATATGCCCGGCGTTACCTCACCCGTCTGATCGGCGGAATCGATGAGTTGTTGACGAAACATATCAATATCAGCAATGCCGATGGAAGCGAGATTACCATATTCAGCGATCTACTCTCTCCGGAGATCAACTGTCGGTATGCAAAAACCGCCGAGCCGGTTCTGGAGTTTGCGGTCGTCATTTCCTCGGAGCATAAACCGTTAAAGCGGAAATATGGCTGGCGGCTTCCTGAACACCATATGTATCGACTGTCAATTGACCTGCTTCGCCGCGCCAGGCTGTCTATTGCCAGTCTGCAGGAAATTCACAAACTTCCTGTCTATCATATTTCCTATTTCGAGGAACTGCTGCAGGCCACGGCCGACGAAGAGGTTCGGCGCGTACTCTTGCACGCAATCCGGGATGAACGGGAGTCCAACGGAGCGCTGACCAACCTGCTAAGCGGAGAGTGGAGCAAGGTCGATGATCCCTTGTCGCCCAAACTCAAACTGCTGGCAGAGAAGTATGACCGGTTTGTAACCGCAGCATCCTCAAACGGCCTTTTTTCAACCATCTTCAGCGCCAAGCCGGAATGGCCGGATCTTCGCAAGGCCTACGCGGAATCTTTTGAGGTGGCGCTTGCGCTGTCCGACATTTCCGCGTCCTCCCTCATCGGGATGCTTACCCGGGCGTTTTTGGTTGTGGAGCCGCGTTCCCTGAACCTTGACGATACCTGGCATGCGGATGTTCACGAGCGCTCCGGCGTGGCAACCATTCTTCATCCTTCCGTCGTGGAAATGCTGGAGGCACAGGTTGTCTATCTGACCAGGTGCTTTAACTTTGCGGTGAATAAGGAGTTGTCCAAAACCCCGAGCCGGGATGGTTTCAAGGCCCATATTTGGAGAACGTATGTTGACCTCTCGAGCATTCAGTCTCCCCTGACGGGACTGCTAAGCGATGAAAGCAAAAACCTGTGTGCCGATGTCAGGGGCAACGAGCTGATCCATCGCATCGGATCCTCTTCAACTATAGATGCGCCGCTCTCGACGCGGTTGCTAGTTCGTTATAACGAGGGCACCGAAGATGAGAGCAATCTAAATGATGCCGAGATGTTCCGTGAAACAAGCGAATCAAAACTCCTCCTGCGGCTCATGCAGGACTATTTCGATCTTCACCCCCATGCGCGAGATGGATTAAGTATTGCGGTTTTCAGGAATAAAGATGTTCAGCCGGTGGTCGCAGCGGTACATGCTTATCTGAAGGTTTTGGCAACGAAACCGACTAAACAGAAGCCAAATAAGCGCTATGTGCTGAACGAGGAACGAAGAAGACCCTACGCCATCAGTGTGACCGTGTTTACGGAATCCAATGATGAATCCGACATTTCCAACTGGGTGCAGCAGTGGAAGGAGCGTTGGGAGGCTGCTGAAACCGAAACAAAATATGAGCTGTACCGGAACTGCCGTTTTTCTGTGGCTCACCGTATCGTTGAAAAAAACGGTCTCGGTGCATTCCAGAAGCTGATAAAAGAGCAGTTTGAGGCGGATATTGCCGTTTTTTACGATTTCATTGGCGCTGGTACCGGTGTGAATGAGTTTGAGAGAGTCGAACCCTTCGATATCACCAGCCGCGATCTTAAATTCCCCATCCTTGAAAAGGCCTGCTGCACTGTCAGTAACCCGGCCGATAAATACAAACGGAAACGGGTTGTGAGCAACCGGCAGTTTGCACTCGGAGCCTATCACGCCACTCTGCTGCATGGTCTGAAGACCGGAACACAGCAGACCGGCACTGTCGTCGTTGGCTCCGGAGATTTTTCGCCGTGGAGAGCGCTAATTGACTGCCTCCATGACAAAGCCGAGTGGATTATTTGCATTGATCCCAATATGGATGAACGCCTCATCAGAACGCCCAAACTCGAAAAGAACAAAGAGCGGGAAATAATTGGCTTTGGTTCAGGAGTCGGTAGCCACGGCGAAGACAATTACACTATTTCGACTGAGCAGTTTTCTTTCGCTGATATTCACTTCCGGCTGCAGGCTGCCATTCAGCAGCTATACGCAGCGGAAGCGGGCTGGTCTTTGGACGATTGCAAAGCTGTTGCCAAAGGAGTTCTTCATGTTGCCCCCGAGCTTTCCGGTCTATCTTTGGTAAGGGCAACTGGAGCTGCAGATCAATACATCCGAGATTTCATGGCATATTCCTTGACCAGGAAACTGCTGCGAGGGTCCGAAGACCTTCTTTGTGAATCATTGATTTCACTCGATGCCTACCGGCACTGGTTTGATCTTGCAGATAATTTAAGTCGCCCAGATCTAATGTGGATGCAGGTTTGGCTGCGGGAGGATGGCCGCCTCCACGTGAAACTGCATCTGATCGAATGCAAGATGGGACAACAGTCGCCGGAGCACATTCTTAAGGCCAAGTCGCAAATTGACAACGGCCTGTCAGTATTGGGTTCCGCCTTTAAAAGTTCGACGGAAAGGCCAGGAGGAGCGGGCTCCATCGAGGATCGTCCCGACCGCCGCTACTGGTGGATGCAGCTCCATCGTCTGATTGCTAGCAAAACGGAAGTCTCGAAAATCAAGTATTCGGATGTCCTGTCGGCACTCGAACGTTTGGCGGAAGGAGATTTTTTAGTAACTTGGGATGCCTCAGTATTCGCCTTCTGGATCGATCAGGATCCAGAAATTAAACGCGCCGGATATTGGAGCGTTGGTGGAGATCTCGATGTGGTCGCCAATGTCTACACTGTTGGGGGAGGATTTGTACGCCAATTGATGACTGACTCCTCAGAGTATCCTGTCGACTGGACAGCCATCAATGCGCAGAAGGCTGCGGTCGTTGAACAGGATGATGAGTTTATTCCCGAGGATACAGAGGATGATTACACGCCTTGGGTAGATGACGAGGATGAAAACGAGGATGAGTCCTCCGAAGATGAGGTTTTTGAACCAGCCGGTCAGCCGCTGGCTGCTGAGCTGATCAAAGATTCAACACTACCATCCGAACCCGAGATGGAGACAAAGGCAGCTTCGGAGCCATCAGGCACAATGCCGCAAGAAACCGGCTCTGAAAGCGTTGTGGCGGTAACACCCGTCGTGAATAAAGAAGTGTCTTCCGGGAGAATCCTGCTTGGTGAGACAGTTCCCAATGGCCAGCCAGTTTATTGGGAATTCGATCATCCCACGCTTGAGAACCGCCACATGCTGATCTTTGGTTCTTCGGGGCAGGGTAAAACCTATGCCATCCAGGGAATGCTCTGCGAAATGAGCAAGTTTAAGCAGAACAGCCTGATCATCGATTATACATACGGATTCTTGCCGAACCATCTGGAGGAAGTTACCAATGAGGTTTTGAAGCCAGCGCAGCATGTGGTTCGTAACGAACCGCTCCCGATCAATCCGTTCCTCCCGCAGGTGTCAGACAATGGTGGCATCGTAATCAGCGAGAATTCGAATGCCGTCGCGAAACGAATCGCTGGTTTATTTGACTCGGTGTATGCCATCGGTAATCAGCAGTACAGTGTATTGCATCGGGCAATCATGGATGGAGTGGATGCCTTGGGTTGCGGAATGAACCTAGACCATATGCTCGAGGCCATCGAATCAATGGCGGAGGACAAAAAATTCAAGGCCTCAGCTCAATCTCTGCACAGCAAACTTCGGCCGTTTGTGCTGGACCGTCCGTTTTCCTCGGGCAATGTCAGCTTTGATTGGGATCACCTTTTTTTGAAGCAGGATCCGCTATGTAATATTTTCCAATTGGCAGGGATGGACATGTATTCGGCACGCCTGATCACCGAATTTATCCTCTGGGATCTGTACGGTCATCTGCAGTCAAAGGGGAAGAAAACAGACCCGAAAGTCATCGTGCTAGATGAAGTCCAGAACCTTGACCATCAGGAAGGAAGCCCTCTTTCAAAGTATCTCCGGGAGGGCAGAAAATTCGGACTTTCGTTGATTCTTGCCACCCAGACCATGAGCAATATGAAAAAGGATGAGCGGGACCGTATGTTCATGGCGGAGCATAAGCTCTTCTTTAAACCTGCAGATACTGAATTGAAGGCCTTTGCGGAATTGGCCGCGATGACAAGGCGCCAGAGAGTGGATGACTGGATTCGTAAACTGTCAACGCTCTCAAAAGGTGAATGCTATTCCATCGGAAAAACACTTGACCAGAACGGAGAAAAGTTGATTTCGCGGGCCTTGAAAATTCGTATCGCGTCTATGGAGGAGCGTAGTTTCGATGAGTAAACCTTCACGCCTTCCTCGAAATTTCCATAAATCTTTCAAGCCGGAGCGTCAGTACATCAATGCATTGCTCCGTTATGCGGCATCTGGAAAGTCAGGGGATTATCAGGAAATCGCCTCGGAGACCGGCATTCCTATGGGGGTGTCGAGTGGCAAGGTTCCCGCTATTATCGATTATTGTCGGGGGATGGGGCTCATTCGACTACCTGGTTCCAGTCGCACATCTATTAAAAAGCCAGATCTCACAGCCTTTGGCCGCATTGTGCTACTAGAAGACCCATTTTTAAAACTGAATATTACACAGTGGGTAGCCCATCTAAATCTATGCAGCCCTTTATTCGGTGCTGAAGTCTGGTATCAAACCTTCTTCCCTGGCAAGCAAGCACTCGGAATGGCATTTGAGCGATCTCAATTGGAGACTTACCTCCACTCTGCCCTCAAGATAGACAAGTCCGGGATAATCGGGCCATTGGTTGGCACCTACGAGGATGATGCTGCGTTTCGAACTTGTGGAGCTTTGTCGGAGAAAAGTGGTGTTATTACTCGAAAATCTGCCCCGGTGAGTGACGAATTCGGTTTTGGATATGGTGCATGGTTGTTGCAGCTTGTACATGACAATTTCCCTAAGAACGGCCAAATTTCTGTTGTAGAGCTTGATTCGGTTGCTGGCTGGCGAACCATTCCAGGCTGGGACATAGATGCTCTCCAGCGAGTGCTCCAGCTGGTCGAAAGAAAAGGATTGTTTACCGTTGACCGTCATATGGAGCCTTGGCTTTTGCATCCAAGGATGGATCTTGAAGCAGCATGGAAACTAATTTTTTGTGATTTGATCTAAAAGGAGATGGCCCATGTCAAAGTTGCTTGGCGACATTGTTCGTTTTCGCGGAGATAAGCTTTTCAATGGTGCCGTTAACATTGATTGGCTAGAAACCGACGAAGCTAAGGCTTTGGCTGCGTCATCTGCCTTTGTATTTCACGGCCCTGCTTACCATGGTGTTTCTCAAACAGATATAGGCACTTCTCATGGCCATCGGTTGCAGGACACGGCAAGCTTTGTAAAAGCCATATTTCATCGCTGCTATGGGTTGGATGAGCAGCCTTTTACACTCGCCATAGCCGGTTATGGTACTGGAAAATCACATCTTGGTCTGACCCTTGGCAGGCTTCTTGGTAATCCAACTGGAATTGAAGCTGATGCTATTCTGTCAGGAATCGAATCTGCGGACCGTGAGATTGCGGCTGACCTCAAGACCTTGATTGCCGAAGTTAGTCAGCCATGTTTGGTGGTAGCATTAAATGGCATGCAAAGTTTCGATTTGGCCTCTGAGGTTTCCAGGCAAATTATGAACCAAGTCAAGAGTCACGACTTGGATACCCGCCCACTCGATGATTTGCGCCCACGGTTTGCTCAAGCATCAAGCTTGATTCAAATGGCTGCTGGCAATAAAGATGTTGTTGATGAGTTGCTAGTCGCATGTGATGCTGAAAACATCGATGATGTTTTACAAAAATTAAAGCAGCAAGACGACATAACGTACAGCAAGGTCTATAAAATACTAGCGTCCAGAAATATCAGAATTTCCGCATTGGGCGGAGAATCTGTGAGGGATGTTATAGACGTTGCATCCCGCGAGTATTGTGGAGTTGGAAAACCATTTAAGTGCATATCTATACTTTTCGACGAATTTGGTAGATATACCGAGTTTGCTACTGTCAAAAGTCATGTTGCCGGAAGTGGTGTCCTGCAAGACATGTTCGAGGCAATCCAAAACAATACAAGCAAGGTATGTTTTGTAGGGTTTATCCAGTTTGAGTTAAACGCATACATACAGCGTGTCGCTCCAGAGCATCGAAATGAGATATTGCGTTATGTCACAAGATATCAAACTGCTAGCAAAGTATACTTGTCAATAAATTTAGAAACATTAATTGCAAGCCTTATAGAAAAAAATGATACGAATTACATAACGGGGTTGCTTGACAACGATACTGCAAGAAAAGAATCCGAATTCATTATTGATAATATTTCTAGGTGGTTTCCAGTTTCCCAAAATCATAGAATCTGGAAGGATCTGACTCAATTTCACAGTGTTATCCGTAAAGGTTGCTGGCCCCTTTCACCCTATACTGTCTGGCTTCTTTTCCATTTTGCAGCAGCGGGAAAGCATCTTCAGGAACGGTCGGTTCTTGCTTTGCTTGGGGATGCGTTTGATCGGTACAGGGATCGAGCCGTTGAGAATGGGAAGGTTGGGCTTCTGGCTCCTGCGGATTTTTGGTCGGAAGCGCTTCAACACGAGCTTATAACTTCTGAAGAGGGCGGACAACAAGGTGCTATTACACATTCCTACTCCTCGGTAATAGCACGCCATGGGGCACAATTATCATCTGATCTTTTAAAATTACTAAAATCAGTGGTTCTTGCCTCGAAACTTGGAATGAAATCTATAAGTCAAGAAGAGGCGATAACGGCGCTCTCTGAACTGTCAGGACTTCATTCTAGGACTGCCCATGACGGACTTAAGCTCTTACGTGAAGAATTCAACATTATTGAATGGGACGAGGCTTTTAAGCAGTTTGATATTTTAGGAGATGCTGTACCTCGAACTCAGTTTCTCGCTTATGTTCGCCAACGCGTTGCAAGTACGTTTGATGAAACAGGTAAGGCTTCATTATTTTCAAAAAAAGCGGGAGACTGGTGTGATCTTCTAAGTGATCTTGAGTGTGATTTTGCCGAAGAAAATAAAATTACTACCAAAGAATGGCGCTACCAAGCCATTACATCAAATCTTGACGTCCTCCCAATACACGTGAAAATGGCATCAGACCGCTGGATCACTGCAGCAAGTATTGACGAGCCGAGAGGGACAGTAATTTATTGCTATGTAGAACCTAGCAGAGATATCAACGTTGTTGAACGTGATGCATCAATCCTTCTTAGAACAATAGCAAAAGATTTCGGAATTGTTGCTCAGCCAGTATTGATTGTAATGCTTTCTGATGATGACGGGAAATTAGGGCAATCATTGGCGGAGCTATCAATTTTGGAAGACTCTCTCAGTGCCCAAGACGTTGCAAAGTTTGGCAACCTTATTCCAGCGCATAAACAAAAAATGCGTTCAGACATTAAATCCCGCGTTGAAGGAATGATTAAACAGCGCAGATATGTAACAGCCTTTAAAGAACCCATGGAATCGACACGACTAGGGCGTGTCGGATCTGATATCTTTGCAAAAATATACAAAAGTCCAATCACATTTCCTTTTGATGGATTCACCACGATAAGGGGGAACGCAGCTACAACCTGCCAAATTCTTACCGCAGAGCTTTTGCAGGGGCGACTTGACTGGAATTCTATCATGGCAAAACCAGCAAAGGATCAGAACCGTGCAGCTTCTGTTCTTCGCGAGTCGTGGGGTGTTTTTGCGAAAAATGGCTCTGTCCGCACACGTCCAGAGCATCCTGTACTTAGGGGGCTTACGGAAAAATGGGATGAGCAACTTGCTAATGGCGAGAAAAGGATCCTATTGCAGGATGCAATAAAACGACTTTGTGCGCCACCATATGGGGCAAATATCGCTTCTGCTGGGCTATTTCTAGGAGTTTTTGTAGCCCCGCGAAGTGAAAAGCTCTCTATCGTTAAATCTGGAAGGTCTGTATCCATTACTGAATGGATGCAAGAAGGAGTTTTTAGGGGAAATTTCATCGATGTCAGTAGTTTGCATGATGTTGAATTGATGTTTTCCGGGGACTCTTCTTCCGAATGGGAAAACCTTCTTGACGAGTGGGAACAGGCTGAAACCTATTGTGCGCGGAGAGATTGGTACATCAAAGCGGAAGAATTAAAAAGAAGGCTACCGCTGCCGCCCTCCCAGGCTTATCGAGAATTACATCTCGAGGAGCTAGGGAAAACGGCTTTTATTGAATTGAAAAAAAATGAAGAAATACAGGAATCCGCTACCAGTAAAATCGAAAATGGACTCGAACGTTCTGACGTTGCCTTGCTTTCTTGGGGAACGGCTGATCTTGTTGACTTGATAGCCCGCATGACTTCAAAAAAACCGTTATGGTCAGATCATGAGATAGAAAAAATCAAACCAATTGCTGAACGTTCTAGGCAAACATTGATTCATCTCTTTCCAGATTGGCTCAAAAGGCAATCCCCAAAGGATGGTACACCTGATGCTGTTGGTGAATTTAAGCACAAGATGATTCATAAGGTGGGTGGAAGTTTCCAAAAATTGAAATTAGACGAATTGCAAGATGAGATTGTTAAATATACCAATACCGCTATTCGAAAAGTTGAGTTAATTGCTTCTGCGCACCAAATGGTGAGGGAAATTGGCCTATGGCTCACAACTCATGCTCAAGCTACAAGCTTTGTTCGGATAGCTGAGCTACGTGCACTTCAGAAAGTCGGTACCGAATATACTAATAAGCTTCGAAGCATTTCTACGCATATCGAAATGCCAGAGATCATCGAGTTGCGCCTGCAACTGTCAAATAGACTTGAAGAAATAAAATCAGCTCTAAATGGAGCCAAAAACCGTGCTTCAAAACTATGGCAAACAAGGCTCAATACGATTAATGACGCCGAAGATCTGCAGAATGAAGTCGATGAGTTATTTTCTGTTTTTGAGGGCTGCAGAGAGGATCTTGATGATTTGCAATTGATGCGTAGATGTTTGCGTATCTATTTACAAGTTTATCAACAGTTAAACAATGATCGGCTTACCTGGAACGAGTTCGATTCACTGGCAAACAAACTAAAATCTGAAGTGTTTGATGCAGTTGGTGAAGATGAGCCACCATGGGAACCGTTGGAGACTATAGAAAATTTCAGGAAATTGATATCCGAAAGCAGAGAAGAGAAAAGTCTTGAGTGGATTCGAGATCTCGAAAAAGAAACTACAGATTTTGAAAGCCTAAGTGCGGCAGATATTAATAGTTTGCATGCACGCGCTAACTGCCCTCCTGCAGTTCTTGCAGATAACCATCGTGCTCGGCTTGAGGAAATTAACAAAAAAATCGAAAAGCATTTGAGCAAACTAAAGATCGACTGGCTCATTGAAAAGTTCAGAGAGCTTTCTCCTGAAATGCAGAAACAGTTTCTATCACGAATTACAATTTGAGGTTTTGCTAAAACATAATGCAATGGCAATAGACGCTTGGAAAGTGCCGGAGCAACAGGAGGTGACCATGCCAAAGAAATCAGGATCACATCGTGTAGTACCCAACAGCGAGGGAGGGTGGGACGTCAAGAAGGACGGTGCGACCCGTAGCAGCGGCCACTTCGACAAGAAGCGGGATGCAGTCGATGCCGGGCGGAAGATCAGCCAGAACCAAGGCACCGAGTTCTACATCCACGGCAAGGATGGGAAGATCCAGAACAAGGACAGCCACGGAAACGACCCATATCCGCCGAAGGGGTGATGTCCGGGCCAATTCGATTCCGTTTTGGGAACCGAACCGGCGTCCGAAAACCGGATTCGAAGTTGTTGCGGTTGAGCGCCAGGTATCCGATCTTACTGCAAACCTGTCACCCTCGTCCGGTGCAGGGAAATCAGGGGAGAAAATCGTTTCTCTGGTCGGGTTGTCGGGAAATGGTTGTGCAAGATGACTTCTTCGTTTATTATCAAGGAGTTACGAGGAGCGCGGGCTTTGAGACTGTTTTGCGTTAGGTCGTCGTTCCCTCCACCATCCTTCGCTTGCTCGCTGCGCTCGCAAGCTACGGATGGCTGGCCATATAGACACCAAGCAAGTAACTTTCCATCAACGAACCAGCGAAGGATGGTGCCCTCCATAGCTTTAGCGGAGGAGGGCTGTTCTTCTGAGCATAGTGTATATTTTTGAGGAAGATCTCAAACCCATGTACTACACGTATATACTTGAGAGCTTGTCCAGGCCGGAAAAACACTATATCGGGTATACCTCTGATCTGAAGCAGCGTCTATCGGATCATAACTCCGGCAGATGCAGCTATACCGCCACCTTCCGCCCGTGGAAGGTCAAGGTTTACATCGCATTCGAGGATCAACGGCAGGCACAACATTTTGAGCTGTATCTGAAAAGCGGGTCCGGTCACGCATTCATCAATCGTCACTTGTTCAATACGATTTAATGGACAACTTGCAAAAAGCATTCTCACCCTTGCAGTAGCCGGCAGCCGAGAAAAAATCGGCAAGAAATTATCGTGAGACTGCGGATACCATAAGATAAAGCATGTTATGGTTTATACGTCCATCCGTAATCATTGTGGTACACCATCAGCTTAGTCATGCCGCCATCCACAATGATGTCCTGGCCCGTGATGAAACCGCTTTTCTCATCGCACAGGAACATGACGGCATGGACAATATCCGTGGGCGTGCCTACCCGTCCGGCGGGGTGCTGAGTCATATCGGCTCCCTCGAAGTGTGCGCCGGTTGTGTCGATCCAGCCCGGGGAAATGGAGTTCACCCGCGCTTTTCCGGCCAGGGTGACGGCCATGGCATGGGTCAGGGCGGTAATTCCGCCCTTGGCCGCGGTATAGCTTTCGGTATTGGTTTGACTCATCAGGTGGCGGGTGGAGGAAATATTCACGATGCTACCCGTCGTATTGAAACGCTCCATGAAAAGCTGGGACAGCAGAAACGGTGCGGCAACACCCACGCGCAGCACGTAATTGAAATCCTCATAGGAGCAGGTGTTCAGGCCTCCCCGCGAAAGGCAGGCATTGTTGATCAAAAAGTCGATGGCGCCATATTCGGCGATGACCTTGGATGCAAAGGCGCGGACAACCTGTTCATCGGCAATATCGCCGATGAAGTAATCGTTATCCAGCACATCGATGGTGCAGACGGCAACCCCCCGGGCGACAAACGCCTCGCAGATCGCCTTGCCGATCCCCCGCGCACCGCCCGTAACAACCGCGACCTTCCGCTTGTCCATGAGTCTTCCCCCTCTTCTGTGGTTCCGCTAAACAATTGATGCTCCTTTACCACCGTCCACAGACCCGCTGAGTACAGGTCGATCATAGGTGAGTCCGAAAACAGTGTCGGTCATCCACCGCCGGAAGGATTCGTCATCCATAAATTGTTTGAAGAGCTCGGTATCGTCCTTGAGTACGGCCGTCATAACGCGGAGAAGGGCCTTGTCATGCTCGATGCGGGCATTCTGCTTATCTGAGTTCTGTTTGGCATTCTGGTAGGCCGTATCGGCCGCGACTCGTTCAGGAATGTCCTGGGTAATAAGCTTATGCACCCGGTCGATATCGGTCCAGGGAATGTTGCCGAACTGGTCATTAAAAGCCTTGAGAATGTTTGACAGTAGGTCAAGCTCCGGTTCGGGCTTGCCGCCACCTCCCGATGTAGGCACCGGCTCGATCTCGGCATCCTCATCCGGGAGCTGAATCTTCACCGCCGCGTGCTTCTCGACCCGGTAGCTGTCCATATCAATAGCCTCAAGGATGCCCTTTGACAGGTCCTCCTCCACCGGCGCCGGCAGCTTGGGCACAAGGAAGTTCAGAAAGATCGAGAGCTTCTCCCACTCGGCATTGGTATACGGTAGAATGGACGCGAGAAAACCATACGTACGCAGGAAGATCTTGGCCTTGCTCTTGAAGTCCACCTGCGCATCCTCTCCCAGCTCTTCCTTGTAGGTGGCCACGCAGGCATCCAGGATCGGATCGAGCTTATCCCGATCAGCCCCATTCAGGTACAGTTCCACGAGCCCGTCGATTTGCGTGGAGTCATATACCTGGTAATCATCAAGCGTTGCTTTCAGGTCATGGAGCTTGTTGGGGTCAGTCTCCTCGGCCAGGATGGTCGTACGGTAGTAATCGGCGAATGATTCCTGGATCGTATCGATATCGTTCATGAAGTCCAATACGAAAACGTCGTGCTTCTGGGGGTGCGCGCGGTTGAGACGCGAAAGGGTCTGCACCGCCTTGATGCCGGATAGCACCTTATCCACATACATGGTGTGCAGCAGCGGCTCGTCATAGCCGGTCTGGAACTTGTCCGCGCAGATCAGGAAGCGATACGGATCGGTCTGGATCTTGTCGGCGATCTGGCTGGATGGAAAGCCATTAAGTGATGCTTCGGTGACTTTCACGCTGGCATACTCGGATTCACCCGAAAAGGCCACAATGGCCTTATACGGGCTCTTGCGCTCCACCAGGTAGTCACGTACGGCATGGAAATATTGAATAGCGCGCACGATGCCGCTGGTCACCACCATGGCCCGCGCCTGGCCGCCGATCTTACCCAGGGCCAGGACCTGCTCGTGGAAGTGGTCAACCATGATCTCGGCCTTGAGGCGGATAGCGTGCTCATGGCTCTCGACATAGCGCCGCAGTTTCTTGCGGGCCCGTTTGCTGTCGAACTCCGGATCGCCTGCGACGGTTTTGACCAGCTTGTAGTAACTATCGACCGGCGTGTACTGTTTGAGCACATCCAGGATAAAGCCCTCCTGGATCGCCTGCTTCATCGTATAGCTGTGGAACGGCCGATGTTTCACCTTGCCGTCAGGCTGCGGCTCAGGTATGCCGAAGATCTCCAGGGTCTTGTTCTTGGGCGTGGCGGTGAAGGCGAAGTAGCTCGCATTAGGCAAAAGCTTCTTGGCCTCCATAATCTGGTTGATCTTGTCCTCGGTGGTCTCTTCCTCATCACTATCGGCACCTGCCTCTCCCAGCGCCATGGAAACAGCGGCCGAGGTGCGCCCTCCCTGGCTGGAGTGCGCCTCGTCGATGATGATGGCGAAACGCCGTGCGCGGTGCTCGCTGCCGATCTCATCCAGGATGAAGGGGAATTTCTGCACCGTGGAGATGATGATCTTCTTGCCGCCTTCGATAAACGTTCGCAGGTCTCCCGATTTCTCGGCGTGCCCCACGGTCGCGCCCACCTGGGCGAACTGCTTTATGGTATCTTTAATCTGCTGATCGAGGATACGCCGGTCCGTCACCACGATGATCGAGTCAAAGATCGGCGCCCCGCCCTTCGTCAATCCGATCAACTGGTGAACAAGCCAGGCAATTGAGTTGGACTTGCCGCTGCCGGCCGAGTGCTGGAGCAGGTACTTCCTCCCTGCGCCGTACTCGCGCACATCGGCCAGTAGCCTGCGCACGACATCGAGCTGGTGGTAACGCGGCCAGATCTGCACAGCCTTTTTCTTGCCGGTCTTCACATCCTTGGTTCTCACCATCCGGGCGTAGTTTTCAAGGATATCGGTCAAACCTATGCGTGAGAGAATGCGTTTCCAGAGGTAGTCGGTCTTGATGCCGTCCGGATTGGGCGGGTTGCCGGCCCCGTCGTTCCAACCCAGGTTGAAGGGTAGAAACCAGGAGGCCTTGCCCTCGAGGTGCGTGCAGAAGCGCACCTCGTGATCGTCCACGGCAAAGTGCGTAACGCAGCGGCCGAGTTCGAAAAGACGCTCGCGCGGGTTGCGGTCGCGCTTGTACTGCTGTATGGCGTCTTCCACGGTCTGCTTGGTCAGGCTGTTCTTCAGCTCAAAAGTTGCCACGGGCAGGCCGTTGATGAACAAGCCCAGATCAAGCGCGCGCTGCGTCTCATCACGGCTGTAACGCAGTTGCCGGGTAACGCTGAAACGGTTTTCCGCAAAGAGGGCCTGGGCCTTTTCGTTCCCGGCCGACGGCGTACCATAGAAGAACTCAAGGTGGTGCGGCCCGTGCTTGATCCCTTGGCGTAGCACATCAATGGTGCCACGCTTGGTGATCTCACCCTGCAAGCGCGCCAGAAACGTGCGCCGTGTAGGACCGTCTGCTCCAAGGTCAAGCGCAGCGGCGGCCTTGGGCTGTGTCGCATGCAAAAAAGTGCTCAGCTGGGCCAGATCCACGCAGTATTCCCGGTCATAGTCCTGGTGAAACCCGCCGATCCAGCCGCTGCCGCCATAAGGCGTGCTCGGTTCACTGACCATGGTCGCCTTATCCGGTGCCGGTTCGCAGGTGTGTCCGGTCAATGCCACACAGATCAGTTTTTCAAGCCCCTTTTCGCTGGTGTCGGTGGTAGCCATCACATATCCTCCATCAAGTACCCATCAAGTACGGAACAGACCAGCAACCTCTTGTCAATCCAAGAGATATTCAATTTTGACTATGACCATTCTCGTCCCCCATCAAATACCTATCAAGTACCGGATTTAAGGCCCCCTTCTGATATTCGTCACATATTATCCAATTATCGAAATTAAAAGGGACGAACCTGAGGTAATAGTGGAAACAGCGTAAAGCCTTATGCCTCAGCCTGTTTACCTAAGTTCGCGATCCAGCCCTTCTTTGAAAACACTTCAATCGCAAGCTCGATCTGGCGCCGGGAAAACTGTTTTTTCCGCTCGCTCCAGGCATAGGTCAAGGCCGCCACATCGTCCACGGTGTGCGCCTGCTCCTGAGTGATGATCCAATGGACCGTGGACAACAGCTCCAGGCCAAAGGGCGATTCGAAACCTTCAACCAGCTGGGACACCCGTTCAAAGCGTTCCAAGGTTTCATCGTTGTTTTTGAGGTAAAGCAGGGCTTCCTCGAGCGCGCCCGGCACGAGCTGCAATTGTTTATCCGGCGCATCCCCGCCATCGGAGTAACCTGACACCAGATGGCCTTCGACGGCTTTCAACACATGCCGCAAGTTATCGGCATAGGGTCCATATGGTCCCTTGGTATAGCGTAACCGTAAGGGTTGACCGGCCTGCTGCATGAAGTACATGAGCTTGTGCACTTCCAAAAGTGAGATGAACGGGTCCAGCAGTCCGCTTAAGTATCGGTGCATCAATCCCACCAGCGCCGCGCGGCCTTCCGTCATCTTGGGCACATCGCTCGAATGGTTGTGGCGTGTATCAGCCGGTGCGCCGCCAGGTTCGAAGAGCACGACCTTGAGCTCGCCGAATTGTTTCAATGCGTCAACGATGCGCGGGCGCACATCGGACCAATCCAACCCGCCCAAGCCACTCCCCAGAGGTGGGATGGCGATGGATTTAATATCGCGCTTACGGATCTCTTCCGCCAGTGCAACCAAACCGGCCTCGATATCCTCGATGCGGCTCTTGCCCCGCCAATGCCGCTTGGTCGGAAAATTGATGATATACTTCGGGTTCGTCAATCGGCCGGTCTCGAAGACAAACATGCGCCCCGGCTGCACCTCATGCCGTTCGCACGCCACGGCATAGGCCTTGAAGTTATCCGGATAAGCGTTCTTGAACTGCAAGGCGATGCCGCGCCCCATGATGCCGACGCAGTTGACCGTATTGACCAGGGCCTCGGCGTCTTCGGCCAGTATATCCCCGCGCTTGTATTCGATCATGACGATCTCCAATTCTTCAATAATACCAATCCCGTTTTATTTCAACACGCGGTTTATGGGTGGCGGCTTGCAGGGCGGTCTTGACCTGCCGGTAGACACCCGCTGAATACACTCCGATGCGCTCGATCAAGTGCCAGGGAAATTGGCGTTCGATCAGGAACTCCGCCTGCTTGCCTTCCTTGCACTGCGGCCAAGTCCTGGCCTCGACCGCGTCCCAGTTGATCTCGTCCAACTGGTTAAGATCGCATCGGTCTTCGAAGTAGCGGGCGCCGGCATTCGACAAGGTGAAGGCCCAGCGCAGGCCGTGTGCTTCGGCCCAGGCCACGGTCTGCCGCACGTCCGCCTCCAGATGGACGATGGGGGTTTGACCGCCGTGATAGGTCAACTCGGGGTGATTGGCCTGATAGATCAGATAGAGCATGATCGAACGCGGGCAGAAATAGAAGGGCACGCAATCGCCCACATGCAGTCCCGGATGGCTGGTCAGGGTCAACTCATTGAGCCGTCGCTCTTTGATACTATTCATGCCGATGGTGGTGCCGGGCGGAGTACGGCGGATGACCTCCGCATCGCACCAGAGACAGCCGTCCGCAATGATCGAGGGCAGCCGGTCAACGTGCGCGATGTGATAGATTTTGGGTTCCGCGGGCACGGGCATGGCTATACCTCTAACTCCTTCACCGTATCCGGTTCATTTTCTGAGGCGTTCATTTCATCGGGTTCCTCGATAGGTTCCTGCTCCTCGACTTCCTCGGGCAGGGACGTGACCACCGCGCGCACGTCCAGTTTACCCGTAACCACGTCCGCGATCAGGCGGGTGCGATATTCAAGGAGGAGGGAAATTTCGCGTACTAACTTGTTGATTGCCACAACCGCTGAATCAGTTGCTTGGTTCAGCCAATCGTTTATTAGCTTTTGCTCTTCAATCGGAGGCAATGCCACTCTGAAATGTTTAAGATCATCACATGTGAGTGCCCCCTTTGTACTACCCGAATCGTCGCTTATTCGACGTAATTCAGGATAGGCTGCCATTAAGAAATTTTTCAAAAATTCGGGCAAAACATTTTTCCCCATTTTACGTAGTGATACGTATGCAATATGCTGGTTTATGGTAGCCTCAATTGTCAACACAGCAGCCGTTCCACGGGTTTTACCTTGACCAGTAATTGCTACCAATACACTACCAGGCTCGACCCGTGGTAAATGGCATTCGAGTAAAGCTGTCTCTGTCACGAACTGATCCGATTTTATAATAGTCCCAATATTTACATTGCTGCTATTAAGCCACGGGTAAGTCCCATTCGACCAATATGCAGAATTTCCACGAGAAGGCGTGGATCCATTACCGACTTTGGCAAAATGACGAATCTGCATAATGTCCCAATGATCCGGCACATCGCCCAGCCACTCCACACCGGAAGACTTAAGGCGGACATTGGGATCGATGCCTCGGGTGACGGCGCGGTGGATGATGGCCTGCTTCTGCTCCTCCAGCAGCTTGATCAGCTTCTGCTTGGCGCGGATGTAGCGCCGGATCTTTCGTTCATAGTGGTCGAGAAAGCGGACGATGGCTGTTTGTTCGGGGAGTGGGAGGAGAAGGGCTTCTATCCTATAAAGATCATCCGTATAGAGCCGTAACCGGCTTTCGACAACTCCAGTCGAAACGGCCTTGATGCGTGCCTTATATGCGGGGGAACGCAGTAGATGATGATAGTACCAAGGGAATACCGTCTGGTTGAATCTATAAACACAGTAAGCAGGGCTTGTAATACCAAAAAATGGCGAAACACCCATACTGCCATTCCAAGCAAGCATAATATTGACAATCAGGTCGCCTGGCTCAGCGTTTTTATAGCCGACTAGAGATTCCGCGCGCGAATCTGATTCTCCAGATCCATCGGAACGTCTACGCTCTGTCACTCCTGTATATTGGGAAACTCGAAGTAATTGTTCTGTTCCGTACTCTGACCGCACATCGCGTTCGCGAAGAAGATACTTCAGACGTCGCACTTCCCAATGCCCCGGCACCTCTCCCAGCCACGGCACGCCCGAGTCTTTCATGCTCGGATAGGGTTTGAGTTCCGCTATCATGCCAGCGCTTCTTTCTCCTGATGTTCTTTAAGCGTGACCCCCTTGGCGTCCTTCCATTCAACACGGCCATTGGCGCTCCGACCGGCACAAACCGCCGCGGCCTGCGAGGGCGATGAAAACTCGTAGTCGATTGCAAAGCTGTACCCGTCCTCGTCGGCAACGAGGATACCATCGTGTATAAGCTGTTGCCGTTTCCTGAAATCGCTGGGTACATGCCTTTCCATCGATGGGACAGTCGTACCGCGGGCCTTGCTGCCGGCCTTGACCATAAAGCCCGTGCTCGTGACGTAGCCGGTCGCATCCCAACCACTGCCGCTCCAGCAGTATAAGCGGTCCGCGGTAGCGCCTTCTTGCGCGGCCGCAAAAACATGGATGCCAAGCACCGGGAGCAGTGACAGCATCTCATCGAGATAGCCGGAGATCTGCGCCTCGTCCGCCTCGGAGAGGCCGGGACGTTTTGGCACATTGCCGTTATCGAGCCGACATCTTTTGGCTGCCGTTGCAAGTTCAACCAAGCGCGCCTCAAGGTATTGGACTTCCGCCTTGTTGAGCGGGTTGCCTTTGGTGGTAAAGATAATCGCCTGCTGCCAGAAGTCCTTCTTGGCATGATGGCTGTCCAGCCGGTCCCGTACGCTGTCCGCCTCGCCGATGTAAAGCTTCGGGCGATCGTCGTCGCCCTCTTGCCCTACCAGGAGATAAACACCGCTTTTGGCGAACTCGCCCCGCTTCTTCACCTCCGGATAGCGGCCGCGGGGGCAGACGATGCCGAGGCCGACCCAGTTCGACTTCTCGACGAACCTCAAGCCCTCCGGCAATCCCTCTGCCACGTAGATACGGATGGTGAACGGACGCGGTTTTGTCATGGCTTGCCTCCGGTAGTGCCGATGATCTCGTCCAACAGCCCTTCCGTCTCCTGCTCCAGCGCCACGATGTCGGCGCGGATCTCCTCCAGGGTGCGCAGCGGCTGGGGCTTGTAGAAGTAGCGGGTGAAGCTGATCTCATAGCCGGTCTTGACCGCGTCCGCGTCGTACCAGGCATCCGGCGCATAGGTCAGTACTTCGCGCGTGAGAAAAGCTTCGATGCCGCCCGGCTCCAGGAGCGGGATCTGCTCGGTATCGCGCAGGTCGGTATCGGGCTCGTACTCCACCACGGCCGTTTTCCCGGCAATGGTCGTTTCAAACAGGCCCCGCAGCGGATCAGGCGGCGTGCCTTTCTTATGGATCTTCCTGATTACAGGCGGGGCGTTTTCATCGCGCTTAGCGCTTTCCTTGAGCGCCTTGATCTCTTTGGCGGCATACACGCGCTCAGGGTCGATGCCCGCTAGGCGCAGCGGCCGCTCGACCGTGACCTTCCAGTAGCCGAAGGCCGCATTGGGGAAGATCTTCGAGTTCTCGGTCTCGGCAAAGGCGATAAAGGTATCGCAGATGCGCCGGATATCCTCCTCCGAAAGCTCGCAGTTCTTCTTCCCCAGGTTCTTGCGTAGCGGCTTGAACCAGGGCGTGGCGTCGATGAGCTGCACCTTGCCCTGGCGGTGGGCGGGTTTGCGGTTGGTGAGCACCCAGATATAGGTGGCGATGCCGGTGTTGTAGAACATGTTGAGCGGCAGGGCCACGATGGCCTCCAGCCAGTCGTTCTCGATCAGCCAGCGGCGGATGTTGCTCTCGCCCTGGCCGGCGTCGCCGGTGAAGAGCGAGCTGCCGTTATGGACCTCGGCGATACGGCTGCCGAGCTTCGTTCCCTGCTTCATCTTGGAGAGCATGTTGGCCAGGAAGAGCATCTGGCCGTCGGATGATCGGGTGATGAGCGAGTACTCCGGGTCGCCGGCATGCTCGATAATGAAGCGCGGGTCCTTGATGCCGACCTTGCCGCCCATGCGCTCCTGATCGCTCTTCCAGCTCTTGCCGTAGGGCGGGTTGGAGAGCATGAAGTCGAACTCGCGGGCCGGGAAGGCGTCGTTGGCCAAAGTGGAGTACTCTGGCCCGCCCACGATATTGTCCGCGGCGTCGCCCTCGCCCTTGAGCAGGAGGTCAGCCTTGCAGATGGCGTAGGTCTCGGCGTTGATCTCCTGGCCGTAGAGATGCGTGGCTACCTGCTTGTTATGCGCGGCGGCGAGCTCTATGAGCGTCTCCTCGGCCACGGTCAGCATGCCGCCCGTGCCGCAGGCGCCGTCGTAGAGCAGGTAGGTTCCGTCCGTGATCTGATCGGCGATGGGCAGGAAGATCAGCCTGGCCATGAGCTTGACCGCATCGCGTGGCGTCCAGTGCTCGCCCGCCTCTTCGTTGTTCTCTTCGTTGAAGCGCCGCACCAACTCCTCGAAGATCGTGCCCATGGCATGATTGTCGAGGGCTGGGTGTTTTATTGAGCTGTCGCCGTTGTAGACAGGGTTGGGGCTCAGGTTGATATCCGGCGAGAGGAATTTTTCTATCAGCGTGCCGAGCACATCGGCCTTGGAAAGCCGCGGGATCTGATTACGGAATTCGAAATTGTCAAGGATATCCTGGATATTGGGAGAAAATCCGTCGAGATAGGCCTCGAAGTCGGATCGGAGTTGCTGCTGGCTGGCGCGGGCCTTGAGATCTCGGAGCGTGAACGGGGAGGTATTGTAGAAGGCCTGGCCGGCCGCCTGCCTAAGGGCCTGATCCTGGTGGACGATGCCGGCCTTGTCGAGCGTGGCATTCATTTCTAGCACTGATTGCTTGGTCGATTCGAGCACGGCGTCGAACCGACGCAGCACGGTCATGGGCAGGATGACGTCGCGATACTTGCCGCGTACATACAGGTCACGCAGCACATCGTCGGCAATACCCCAGATGAAGTTGGCGATCCAGTTCAGTTGCGGTTGATCCATCTCAAACCCCTATCGAGTAAACCCATCGGGTTGTGCGCATTGCATCCACGGCGAAGCGTTAAACACACTAATCTTCTTGCCTGGTTATCTAAGGGAATTAGGTAGCATACCCCGTGTTTCCCGTCAATTACATGACTATAGAGACGTCAGCAGTGTCTTATTCTGCAAAGGCTTGATTCATCCGGGGCGCCCAAGCTGACCGACGAATCGGCTGACGATTTCTTACGAACACAGGAGACTGTCGGATGATTCCTGACAAGCATCGGATGATTTTCGGATGAATTCGAACCATAATTCCTTCTAAATCAATCTGACGATGATATGTTTTTCCCTGACGATAATCTGACGAATACCTCCGGCAATATAGGGCAGCATTGAGGATGTCGTACATGGCTGTCTTCCGTTTCGGCAGATTAACCCCTATGATCGGAAGATTATCGGTAGATTTTTGCGCGGCCCAAGCGACCCGATCGATGGATTCGATTACTCCTGCGATGGATTATCGATGGATTGTGACATGCAGGGCATGGTGGGGTCGTCCACAACCAGTCAATATATTCAGTGAAAGCACTTATAGTATAAAAAAAGTTCATCTCTCATGGACATCCCCTGCCACCTCTAAAGTTATTTGCCTCTAGACGCACCCCATGATTTCCCCTATGGAATTAATATATAAAGGGCTTTCCCTATGTTTGTCTGTCCAGCCCTTGAGCCGGATCTTTTGTCACAGGAGGGATACTCTGATGTCAGGCGATCGGAATGCAGCCGGAAAGGCGGTTGAAAGCAAGGTATTTACCCCGGGCCGCATAAACAGGCTTGAGTTGCGCAACCGCACCATCAGGGCGGGTTGCTTCGAGGGGATGTGCTATGATGAGAAACCGTCACATGCGCTCCTGGAGCATCATCGCGAGGTGGCGGCGGGTGGGGTTGGTATGACAACGGTCTCTTACTGTGCCGTATCCCGGGACGGTCTCGGTTTTGGCATTGAAATGTGGATGCGCGACGAAATCATTCCCATGCTGCAAAAGATCACCGACGCGATCCATGCGGAGGGGGCTGCGGCATCCATTCAACTGGGACATTGCGGTTTCTTTGCATCGCCGTCGGTCATCAAGAAAAGGCCGATCGGCCCTTCGGTCAAGTTCTGTCTTTTCCGTCTAAGCCTCTGTCGGGCCATGGATGCAACGGACATGGAACGTATCCGCAATGACTTCGCCGGCGCTGCCGTTATGGCGAAAAGTGCCGGGTTCGACGCCATCGAGCTGCATTCCGGCCATGGGTACCTGCTGAGCCAGTTTCTTTCTCCCTGGACCAATAAACGCAAGGATACATTCGGCGGCAGCCTCGAAAACCGCCTGCGCTTTCCCGTTTCGGTAATAGAAAAGGTGCGGCAGGCCGTGGGGCCGGATTTTCCCATCATCATCAAAATGAATCTCTTTGACGGGATGAAAAGCGGACTGACCCTTGAAGACGCCGTAAAGGTCGCTCAGGCCTATGAGGCTGCCGGGGCCGACGCACTGGTGCCGAGCTGCGGTTTCACTTCCAAGACCCCGCTTCAAATGATGCGAGGCAATGTCCCCTATCTTGAATTCGTCAAATCGGAAAAGAATCCGCTCCTGGCGCTCGGGATGCTTTTGTTCGGCCGATTCATGGTCCAGCAGTATCCCTATTATGACATGTTCCTCTTCGATCAGGCACAGAAGATCCAGGCCGCAGTCAAAATTCCGGTGGTGCTCGTCGGGGGGGTAGTCTCACTGGATAATATGGACCGCGCCATGGAAGCGGGCTTCGAATTTGTCGAACTCGGCCGAGCGACGGTTCGGGACCCGCATTTCGTCAACAAGCTCAAGGCAGGTCGTATCACGAAATCGGATTGCGATCACTGCAATCGCTGCGTCGCGGATATGGCATGCGGGAATCTTACATGCGTCTGCCTGGCAAAGGATGGCAGGCAACTGATTGCGTGAGCGTTTCCGGATGGCAGGATTAAGCATTTGATAGGGAATCCTTTGCTTTCAATTTCACAGTGTGCCCCGGCCTTGGGATGCTGTTGTCGGGAGGTAAAACAGGGTTGAATGGAAAAAGCAGCCCTCTCAGTTCATGCCCGCATTTCATTCCTGTGGTTTTCCGGCTGGCCGCTCTGCTCGAAATGTGTGTTTGGATAGTGGTATTGCCTATTAAATCTTGGGTTGATCTTTGTTCTGATTATGGCAGGATGAGCCCATGAATGACAATGACTCTTTGAGGCCATATCGCGATGTCAGACGGTTCAACCAGTGGGCGCCGGCATATGATCGTTCGATCATGCAGCGCTTGCTTTTCGGCCCGGTGCATACGGGTATGCTGGACCTGCTGAAGCGCGAGGGACCCAAGACCCCTCCCGGGTGCATCCTCGATGTGGGCTGTGGGACCGGCCGCCTCCTGCGGGCGGTCTCAAAGCTCTGGCCCGAGGCGCAACTATGGGGCGCGGATCCGTCGGAAAAGATGCTTGCCCAAGCCATGCGGTTGAACTCCGGGCCAACCTTTCAGAGGGCCTTTGCCGAGGAGCTTCCCTTCCCCGACCAAAGCGCCGACCTGGTGCTCAGCAGCATATCGTTTCATCATTGGGCTGATCAGAAGAAAGGACTGCAAGAGATTGCAAGGGTGTTGAGGCCGGGGGGGTATTTCTGCCTGGCGGATCACGTGGTGCTGCCGGCCAGACTCTTGGGCGAAAAGGTACGGACCCGCAAGGAGATCCGCTTGCTGATGAAAAGCGCCGGACTTCAGGTACGGCGCCAGCAAGGCATGGGGATACGCTTCGTCCTGATCACGCTGGCGCGGAAGTTATGATCCGGGCCGGTTCATCACCTGACCTGCGCCGAAACGGCCCAGACCCGCCCGCAAAACGTCTCTTTATACGGTTAAGTGGGTGGTCGATCACCCTGCCGCACCGGCCTTAACAACCGACAACATGTTTGTAATGCTCAAGCCTTGTTCCCCTCTGTTTCCCAGACATCTCATTATTTGCATTGCGCAGGAAAAGCCATAAAGTCCACCCACCGCGCCACCGATGTAAATCAAAGGACAGCATAGACCTATGCCGATATGGCAAGATGAAAGAGGGGGTTGCGGCTCATGAGTCAACACACCAAGTCGATTTTTCTGATGCCGTTCTTTATCCAGGAGGGGCTGACGTTCCTGATCGTGGCGCCGGTGGTCATTTTCTTTGTCCTGGTGACCTTTACGGCCTTCCAGCAGCATCTCTGGGAATACATGAACTACATCATGGTGCAGAACACCGTGGCCCTGGCGCTGGGGATCGGCGTGAAATACCTGTTCTCCCGGCCGGTAATCCAATGCCTGGACGATAACGGGGCCTATGAAAAAGCGGTCAAGAGCGCCTCGTACATGCCCCTGGCCGAGGGCATTACCATCTTCGTGCGCTGGGCCGTGCTGGCATCCCTGATCATCGTCCTGCCGTTCTATGCCATGGGCAAACTGAAAATCAGCGAAGCCCTGTTCGGCGTGGATCTACTCATCATGTCGGGCCTTTCCGCGGCCGCCTTTTACTATCTGATCTCCGAGAACAGCCTGACCCCGTTTTACCGCGAAACCGGCGGGCTTACGATGTTCGACGGCAAGCTCGGGCTGCTGCGGCTGACGCTTTCGAAAAAAGTGGCCCTGGTCATCCTGCTCATCGCCGTTCCGCCCATCGGCATTCTGCTGGGGGTCATCGAGCTCTCTATTTTCGGAACGGTCAAGCTCGCGGGCATGCAGCTGGGCTTCGCGCTCATTATCGCCCAGACCATGATCATGACCCTGATAAACGGTATATTGCTGCTGCGAGGCCTTTCCTCGTCGGTGAAGGGCATGACTACCATGGTCAAGGAAATGGCCGCCGGCCAGGGCGACCTGACGCGGCGCCTGAAGGTCAACGGTCTGGACGAGATCGGCGAACTGGCGGTCTGGTTCAACGGCTTCACCCAAAATCTGGAAGGGATGGTCAGACAGGTCAAGCAGACCTCGTTGGTCGTATCCCAGACCATCGCTGAGGTCGCCACCGGCTCCACCAGCCTTTCCCAGGCCACCCAGGACCAGGCCTGCTCGATCCAGGAAATCGCCGCCGCCATGGAGCAGATGGCGGCCAACGTGAAGATGAACGCCGAACGCGTTCAGGAAGGACGCGATATATCCCGCTCGATGTCGCAGAAGGCCGAACACGACAATACGAGTTTCTCCGAACTGATGTCAGCCATGCAGGATATCTCCAGCGGCTCGAAAAAAACCGTGGACATCGTCGCCACGGTCAATGAAGTGGCGTTCCAGACCAACCTGCTGGCGCTCAACGCGGCCGTGGAGGCCGCCCGGGCCGGCGAACACGGCAAGGGCTTCGCGGTGGTGGCGCAAGAGGTACGCGCGCTGGCCATGCGCTCGGCAACGGCGGCCAAAGAGATCCGGGCGCATATCGATGAGATCGTCGCGCGCATCAATGTCGGCGATCAGGCCATCCGGCGCACGGCCGCTTCCCTCAAGGACACCTTCGCCTTCATGGACAAGATCGCCATCATCATGGACGATATCGAGCAGGCTTCGAACGAACAGGGGCGGAGCATCACTGATCTGAACCAGGCCATTGCCCGCATCGATGCCTCCACGCAGCAGAACGCCTCGGTGGCTGAGGAGCTTTCCAGCAGCTCCGAAAACCTGCGAGGTGAAGCAATCGTCCTGACCGGCAACGTCAGGAAGTTCAAGGTCTCGGAAGGAACCGATTAATCGGCGCCATGGGGTGCTTAGAGTCGAAGCAACCAATTGATATTCAGTGATTTATCTCACATCTCACCGTGTTTTCGGGGCTTTTAAAGGCCCTTTTGTGGGGTAAATCAGGGTTGTAAGCAGCAGACTTTTCCCTGAGTTCAAAAACACCTCCGGTCCGCTCCTATAGTTTTCCGCCCCCTCCGCCTCCACGTATGTGCAAAGATTGGAATAAATTGAAGCTTAAGCGAGCACAGAAGGTCCCTCACAGGCACAGGCAGGATGCCTGTGACGAAAAATATACTGCGTTACCGTCTCTAGCATATTTTTTAAAAAAGATTATTTTATATACATAGGGCGGATTAACCTTTAGGATGGCGCCTCCATACAAAGGGGGGTAGAGTGAAAGAATTCAGGATCGCACTCGTCGAAGCGAGTGCCCACTCAACGCATATATTCAGCCGGACCTATCTTCCCCGTGTCGGTATCCCGACGCTGGGAGCACTCCTCAAGGAACATGGCCATGCATGCGACATCTGGTTTCAGGCCCTGCCGGGATACCGGGAAGAACGACTCCTTGCGTACGACATCATCGGCATAGGCTCGCTCAGCAGTACCATCAGCGATGCCTATCGTCTGGCGGGTTTCCTGAAAAGCAAGGGCAAGGTCGTGGTCATGGGAGGCCCGCATGTCTCGTTCATGCCGGAAGAGGCGCTTACCTACTGCGACTATGTGGTGATCGGCGAAGGCGAGGTCGCCTTCCCGGCCCTTGTCGACGCCTTGAGCCAGGGACAGGCGCCCGACGCAGTCCCCGGCTTGGCCTATCGTCTCCCGCAAGGCGGCATACACCACACACCCGCCGGCGACGCGGTAGACATGCTGCACGTGCCGTCACCCGATTTCACCCTGTCGCCGCAGGTGCGAAGCGGCAAGATTCCGCCCATCATCACCACCTCGCGCGGGTGCCCCCATGACTGCTCCTTTTGCAGCGTGACCTTGATGTTCGGAAGACGCTACCGGTTCAAGCCGGCCGAACAGATCATCAACGAGCTGCGTCCCATTCTTCATCGCAGCGTCTGCTTCGGCGACGACAACTTCTGCGCCAATCCCAAGCGGGCCAAGGAGCTCCTGCGGGAGATGATCCGTCAAAATGCCGTGCCGCTGCGATGGTCGGGGCAGATGACCGTCCAGGCCGCCATGGACGACGAGATGCTGGAGCTCTTGCAGCGTACGCGCTGCCGCACCATGTATATCGGTATTGAATCCGTCAATCCGGAAACCCTCAAGAAATTCGGCAAGGCCCATGAATTTGAAGCTATTGGGCGCTGTATCGAAAATCTTCACCGCCATGATATCGGCGTCCATGGAATGTTTGTGGTGAGCGCCGACGATAGGCTGTCCACCGTGAGTGAGATCGGGGACTTCGCCATCGCCACCGACATCGATACGATCCAGATCTGCGCCTTGACCCCCTTCCCTGGTACGGCGGCCTACACTGAGTACGAGGGCAGGCTCCTGCACCGCCAGTGGCGCTACTTTGACGGCATGCACGTCGTAGTCGAGCCGTCACAATGCTCGGCCTATGAAATGCAGGCGTCCATCGTCGAGCAACTGCGGCGTTTCTACAGCCTGCCCCGGGTGCTGAGAGCGCATCGCCGCGGCCGTGCCTGGCGGGTCAAATACCGTGCCGGCGGGTACTATCTCATCCGCCGCTGGATGCGTGAAAACGCGGATTACCTTGCCAGGCTGCAAACCGGTTTCATGCCTATCCATGCAGAGGGCATCAGGGGCGCGGTGGTCTCACCCCCGGCTTGAGAGTGTCTTGCAATAACAATCAGCAGTTATAGAACCGATCTCATGCAGAGCGGCGTTGGACGGGATATTTTTTTCGGCCCGCAACCGGTTTAGGCGTACGCGGTTGAGGGTATTGGCGAAACGCTTGACCGGTACGATCCGTCTTTTCCTGCGGTTTGGCATAGTCAAAATCCGACAGCGTGGTGCGTTTGATCTTCTCGCCCAGGGTTTGCTCAATGGCCAGGATCATGGCTTTATCCTCCGCGGTGACAAAGGTGAAGGCCTCGCCGCTGCGGGAGACACGACCCGTGCGGCCGATGCGATGGGTATAGGCATCGGCCGTGTCAGGCATATCGTAATTGATGACATGCGACACCGCCGCGACGTCAATGCCGCGCGCGGCGATATCCGTGGCCACCAGGATCTGGTAGGAGCCGGCGCGGAACCCGGTGATGGCATTCTGGCGCTGATTCTGTGACAGATTGCCCTGCAGCGAGGTGGCGCTGAAGCCGGACTGCGAGAGTTGCTCCGCCAGCCGCTTGGCGCGGTGCTTGGTGCGGGTGAAGACGATGACGGAGTCCGTGACGGTGCGTTTCAGCAGGGTCTTGAGCAGGGCGGTCTTGAGGTGCTGCGGCACCGGATAGAGCGCATGCGCGATGGTCGCCACCGGTTTGGTGTGATCGACCTGGACGGTCACGGCATTGTTCAGCATATCCCCCGCCAGATGGCGAATTTCATCCGGCATGGTGGCGGAGAAGAGCAGGGTTTGACGTTTCGACGGAATCTGCCGCACGATCCTTCGCAGATCGGGCAGGAATCCCATATCGAACATGCGGTCGGCCTCATCCACGATAAGGGTCTGAAGGGCGGATAAGTCGATATGCCGCTGATTCATATGATCCAAGAGACGCCCCGGACAGGCCACGACGATATCGGCGCCGCGTTTGAGGGCCTCGATCTGAGGGTTCATGTTCACGCCGCCGAAGATGACCGTGCTGCGCACGCGGGTATGACGGCCAAGGGCGCGGATGGCATCATGCGTTTGAGCGGCCAGTTCGCGGGTGGGGGACAGAATCAAGGCGCGCACGCCTCGCCGCTGTCCCGGCATCAACTGCTGGAGAAGCGGCAGAACGAAGGCCGCGGTCTTGCCGGTGCCGGTCTGGGCCAGGCCCATGACGTCGCGTCCGCTCAAAATGTGGGGGATAGCCTGGCGCTGGATCGGGGTGGGGCAGGCATAGTCCTGCTCCTTAATGGCTTCTGAGATGTGAGGATGAAGATTGAATTGCACGAATGACATACTGCTCCTTTGTAAGGGCATGGGTTTGATAAGCCTATGTCCTACCCTACAGGCAAGGCAGGACCGCATCCTAAAAAAACTCCATGCGGATTTTCTGAAAGACAAGAAGCGGTTACTGACGGCACATCGGCCGAAATTTCCATGCCAGAAAATGGAAGGCAAGTACTACTCGTATTTCAGATGCTGCCCTCCCCTATGCAATACCGGCTGGTATGTCAAGTAAATAAATAATGGCCTCTGTTGCGCATTGTGCTCGTCTGTTTCAAATTTATCTGCTAATGAAGTCGTAACGCGTCTTAGAATTTTTAGGAGAAGTTTATTAGATTTTCCCTATTAAGAAAGGAGTACGTATGAATATATTTGTCGGCAACTTATCTCGGGACGTCAGTGAGGATGATTTACAGCACGCCTTTGAGGCCTTTGGACAGGTAGCATCCGCGAAGGTTATCAAGGATCAGTACAGCGGCACTTCGAAAGGATTCGGTTTTGTTGAAATGCCGGTAAAGGCTGAGGCGGAAACCGCGATTAAGGAACTGAACGGGAAAGACATGAAAGGCAGAAATGTTACCGTCAACGAGGCTCGCCCACGCCCCGAGAGCGGTCGGGGAGGCGGCAGACCCGGAGGTGGCGGCGGCAGACGGCGATATTAGTAAAATTGGTAAAATAAGATTAAAGATATCCTTGGCACATGTCGAAAGGTGGTATACGAATAAACGCAATCTGAATGCGAGCATATCTCACCGACCAAATAAATCTGCGAGAAACCGCAGCTGTGATAGGTTGTCTGATATCAATCGTTTTTCAGAAATTTAAAAAGGGCCGCGGTCTCTTTGCCGGGGACAGGGTCTGAAAGAAGAGGTAAATAATGGCTAACGGAACAGTGAAGTGGTTTAACGAGCAGAAGGGTTTTGGTTTTATTACCGTAGACGGCGGTCAGGATGTATTCGTGCATTTTTCGGCCATCAAGCAGGAAGGCTTCAAAACTCTCGGAGAAGGAGATCGGGTGACATTTGACATTACGCAGGGACCGAAGGGTCCGCAGGCCTCAAACGTAATGAAGGCCTAATTCAGGTCCATAGGGGGGTGGTGTAACGCCACCCCCAGCTCCAAAGAAAACAGGTTGGGTTTTTTTTAGAAATTGAGAATCAATTTCTCTTTGCCCTGACAGATTTCTCCGATACGCTATCCGAACGATATAAAAACAGGTAAGGGAAAATTATATGGCTAATAAATCAAAACACACCTTCAAGAAAAGAGAGCGCGAGAAAAACCAGCACATGAAAAAGATTCAAAAAGAGGCTAAAAAGCTTGAGACCAAGAAGCTTAAAGCGGAAGCCGAGCCCTATTCCGGCAGTGACGATCCAGATATCGCCGGCATCGTTCCAGGCCCTCAGCCACGCGTCGAAGAGTAGCACGTATCAGATGGTATTCGCTTAGAGGATGGAATTTTGCGGAGGCAAATTTTATTCTTTTGATCTCGTGTCGTCGTCTTATCAGCCACTTGATAAATTTCACCTATCGTAAGGATACCCGTTATTACCCTGTATTGCAGATATCAAACAGCTACAGATGAGAGTGTTCGATTTCCGTCGTTTTAAGTAAACTGCCATGGAGAACCGCATAGGGGTGTCTCCGTGGGTATGTCGGATCAAGTAAACGGGCATTCGCATCACGATATACGGCCGGGGCCCACCTGAAATGTTCGGAAAGAAAACCTGCCGGCTATTCCCGACCGAACAGAATCTGCATATAGCGGCCGGTATTTTCAAAGATATCCCGGAGCTGTTCTCCCAGGGAAAGGAACGCATCGACGATATCGGCCGAAAACTGAGAAGCCCTCCCTGAAGCGATGATTTCCAAGGCTTGGGCATGCGGCAGGGCTTTTTTATAGCAGCGTTCCGAGCGCAGGGCGTCGTATACGTCCGCCACGGCCATGATGCGGGCGGGCAGCGGTATCTTGTCACCGGCCAATCCGTCCGGATACCCTTGGCCGTCCCAACGTTCGTGATGCCAGCGCGCGATCGAGATCCCCATATCGATAAAGGCGTTGCCCCGATACTTTAAGCGCACCGCCTCCAGGGTGTCGGACCCAATAACACTATGGGTCTTCATGATTTCGAACTCGTCCGGATCGAGCCTGCCGGGCTTTAGGAGGATGCGGTCCGGGATACCCACCTTGCCGATGTCGTGCAGCGGGCTGGCATGGTAGATATCACTGATGAACGTACGGTCGATCTGATGCCGGTAGGCCTGCGTGCCCGAAAGATGCTCGGCCAGCACGGCGCACAGCATCTGGACCCGCTCCAGGTGATTGCCGGTCTCGTCGTCCCTGGATTCCGCCAGCTTGGCCAGCGCCAGAATGGTGGCCAACTGCGAATCGGAGATCTCCCTGACCTTCTGCTCCACCAGCCGTTCCAGCTCCCGGTTGTGCTGGGTCAAGCGCACCTGCATGCTGCGGATCTGCAGATGCGTATGCACGCGCGTGTGCAGCTCCTCCATCTCGAAGGGCTTGGTGATATAGTCCACCGCCCCGAGGCCGAAGGCTCTGACCTTGGTCTTGAGATCGTTCATGGCGCTGATGAAGATCACCGGGATATCCTTGAGCCGCTTATCGCCTTTGAGCCGCGCGCAGAGCTCGAATCCGTCCATGCCCGGCATGATGACATCCAGCAGGATCAGGTCCGGAGGATTCTGCGCGGCCCACTGAAGCGCCGCGGCCCCCTGTCTGAAGGGGCACACGGTATAGCTCTGTTTGGAAAGCATCAGCTCGAGCAGGTGCAGATTGACCCTGGAATCGTCCACGATCATGATGGCGGCCGCCGCACTCTCAAGCACCACCTTTGCGCCTCACCATTTCTGGGCCTGTTGCGTAAGTTTATGCATGTCGAGGATAAGGGCCACGGCGCCATCGCCCATGATGGTCGCGCCGGAGATGCCCTCGGTGGTCTTGAACATCCGCCCGAGGTTCTTGATGACGGTCTGGTGCTGTCCGATCACCTTATCCACCACGAAACCGACCCGCTGCTCGCCCACTTCCGTGACGACCACCTGCTCGGCCTCGCCAGAGTCTCTGGCGAGGCCGAAGGTCTCCCGCAGGTGGATGTACGGAATAATCTCATCGCGCACGCGCACCAAGTTGCGGCCGTGCGCGCGCTTCAGATCATCCTGGGTGAGGTCCACGCACTCCACCACCGTGCTCAAGGGGATCACGAAATGCTCGCAGGCGATGCTGACCAGCAATCCGTCAATGATGGCCAGCGTGAGCGGCAGCTTGAGCGTGATGGTCGTCCCGGACCCGACCACGCTGGTGACCTCCACGCTGCCGCGCAGGGCTTCGATATTGCTCTTCACCACGTCCATGCCCACCCCGCGGCCCGAAACGCTGGTGATACTCTCGGCCGTGGAAAATCCGGGGGTCATGATGAGCTCGTGGATCTGATGTTCGCTCAATTGGGCGTCCGGCGCAATAAGTCCCTTGTTCACGGCCTTGTGTCGGATGGCCTCGGTGTCGAGACCGGCGCCGTCGTCGCTGATCGTGATGACCACCTGGGCGCCGGCATGCGCGGCCTTCAGCTTGATCGTCCCTTTGCCGGGCTTGCCGGAAGCCTCTCTAACCTCGGGCGCCTCAATCCCGTGATCGATGCTGTTGCGTATGAGGTGCACCAGGGGGTCCGAAAGCCGCTCGATCACCGTCTTGTCGAGCTCGGTCTCCTCGCCCTCGGTCGCCAGCGTGATCTCCTTGCCCAACTCCGCCGACAGATCCCGCACCAGACGCTTGAACTTGGCGAAGGTAGTGCCGATGGGCAGCATCCTGATGCCCATGGACAAGTCCCGCAGCTCGGCGCTCAATTGCTCCACCTCCTCGGCCACGCCCACGAGCTCGCTCGAGCCGTCCAGCGCTGCCAGACGCGAGAGATGCGCCTGCACCGTTACCAACTCGCCGGCCAGGTTCACCAGCGCATCCAGCTTGGGAGACGCCACCCGAATGCTGGACTCGATCTGGGCATCCTGCCGCTGCTTGCGCTGGCCCCGCACATGCTCCTGCTCCACGAGGGCCGCGCCCAGGTCGGCTTTGGTTACCTTGCCCGCATCGACGAGCATCTCGCCGATCAGCGGCCTTCCCTGCAGGGCATCTTCCAGTTCGCGCCGGTCGAGGTCGCCCTTCTCCACCAGGATCTCGCCCACCTTTTTATACTCCGGATCAACCTCGGCGCCGACATCGATCAGCTCCACGTCAATATCGCTCAAGTCCTCCACGAAGATGAATACATCCCGGACCGTATTCATGTCCTGGTCGGTGGTGAGGATCATATCCCAGGCCGTGTAACACGCCTCGGGGTCGAGGTCCTTCAATTCGGGGAGGTCATCCAGGAGGCAGACGATCGAACACTCTCCCAGGGCCTTCAACTCCCTGATCAGCGGGATGGGGTTGGTGCCGTTGGCGAACAGATCGCGGTGCGGTTTGAAGCGGATGCGGTAGGTCCGGCTATTGCGGCCGGCAGGCCCCTTATCGCTTACCGCATGGACCACGGCCGGGGCCGCCGGTGCGGCTCCCTGGTCCGCGGGCAGAAAGCGGCCGAAGGCCTCGGTCAGCTCGCGCGTGCGCGCGGGCCGGTCATCCTCGCCGCCCTGCGAGGCGCCCAGCATGGACTTGATGCGGTCGCAGGCCTCCAAAGTCAGGCTGATCAGCTCCTGCGTCACGGTCATGGTCCCCTCCCTGACCAGGTCGTAGACCGTTTCGATGGTATGCGTAAAGGCCGCGATATCTTCGAACCCGAACATGGCGCCGGAACCTTTGATGGTGTGCATGGCGCGAAACACCCGGCCCACGGTCTCCATGTCCGCCGGATTGCGCTCCAGCTCTAAGAGGCTGTCTTCCAGCACCGCCAGCAGTTCGTAGGCCTCTTCCCGATACAATTCCTTCTGTGTGTCCATGGGCATCCCCTCTTTTTAGCCGAGCAACCGTTTCACCACGGCGACAAGCTGCTCGGGCTTGAAGGGCTTGACGATCCAGCCGGTGGCCCCGGCGTTCTTGCCGGCGTCCTTCTTGTCCGCGGTGTTCTCCGTGGTCAGCATCACGATGGGTACGAACTTGAAGGCCGGATCAGCCCGTAAGGTACGGATCAGCTCGATCCCGTCCATATTGGGCATGTTGAGGTCCGTGATCACCATGTTCACCGCTACCTCCTTGACTTTTGCCAAGGCCTCGCGGCCGTCAACGGCCTCCACTACCTGGTAGCCTTCCTTCTGGAGCGTGAAGCTCACCAGCTGGCGCATGCTCTTGGAATCATCCACGCTCAAGATCATGCCGCTCATGTCCCACCTCTCTTCCACAGGCAGGCCCCGCCTGTCTCCACGCCGCACAGCGTGGGCTCGATCCCGATATCCGCCACGGTTTTCATCACCGCCTCGGACAAGGCCGCGCGCAAGCGGAAGCCGTCCGGCAGGCCCGCATAGGTGCGATGCGCCGCGCACAGAATCTGCACGCAGGCCAGGTCGATCGCGCTGGCCTGTCTCAGATCGATCAGCACCTCACCCTCTTGCCCGCCGAGGTCGCGCAGCTCAGCCGCCAACTGAGCGGCATCCTGTATCCCCAGACCGCCTTTGATCTCGATTTCCCGCCGCTCTCCCACGTTCTTGCGCTCTATGTGTGCCATATGCGACTCCTTGCCAACGTCTTTCTCCCGATCCTACGCCGATGCCCGCATCAGAAGAACTCCACATTCCCACCCAGTTCTGTTGCTCCCACGGCCTGGTCCCCCATATCGACGCCTCCCGGCTCCACGTGCATCTGGTGGATGCGCCGTTCGCTCTGCATGGTATAGAGCCGGTCGAGCTCGGCCAGGAATTCCACTGCGTCCGCGTCCTCCCCGCTGCCGGCCACGGCCACGCTTTCGGCGTGGATGCCATCCAATAGGGATAAAACCTTTTCCAGCACGGCGCTCACATCGGTATGCACCGTTATGCCCGCCGCGCAGGCCTGGATATCATTCTGCAAGGCCTGCCCCTGGCGACAGAGCTCGGCGATAAGTCCCAGCACCTCGGCATTCACCTGTGTCAGGGAGGCCTTGAGATCAGCCATGGTTTTCATCAGCTTTCTCACCGCTCCCTGCTTGTGCTCCTGGGCCAGGCCCAGATCGTTCTGCGCCCCTTGAGAGATGCGCACTACCTCACCAAGCACATCCGAGAGATTCACCGTGTCCTGACGGGCCTCATGCGAAAGCGCGTAGATGCTGCCCGAGATGGTATCCAGGGCAGCGCCCTGCATGCCGAGGTGGGCGGCCTTGATCCTGGCGTTAAGTGCGATGAGCTGCAGGTGCATGCCCAGTTCCTCGATCTCGCGTACAAAGTTCGACATCCGGGATACCTGCGCACTGGTCGCGCTGACCGTCTCCAAAAGAGCGGATTCCTCGGACGAGGTGGCCCCCAGTCCTTGCATAACGGCCTCGATGCCCCGTAAGACCCGGTCCATGAACGCTTCGCCCTCATTGTCCGCGGTCAGGACCGTGGCGCTGGTCGCGGTCACGATCTCGCCCACGCCCAGGCCGATATGGGTCAGGCTGTCCTTGACCAGCTCCAGGGCTTCCATGATCTCCAAGCGAGTCTGGCCGAGCTGAGAGGCCTGCAGGGCGCACACCTTCTTGAGCACCACCGCCCCTTCCCGGGGGGTGCACTGCGGCGAACCGATATGCTCGCTTAAGCTGTTGATGACGTGCACGACGTGCTCGATCTGCTGGCGCGAGATGTCATGAAACTGCAGGGATTCGACGATCCGGCCGGTTGCCTGGGCGATCCCGCCCACCATGTCGGTCACGCGCTCGGCGGCCGTGACGGCCGCGCTGTAGCGATCGGACAGGGTTCGGTGGTGGGTGACGGTCTCATCCAACAGGGCGCCGGTCTGCGCGCCTCTGGTTTTTTCAAAGGCTTCAACCCCCTTGAGGGCACCGTCGATCGTGAGTGTAAGCGGTTGGGCGGTTGAGTGGATGTCCTGCGACTTGGATTTGATCAGTTCCGCCAGGCGCCTGACGTCATCGGTAAGGCTTGCGAACCCGGTATTGGCGCTTGCCAGATGGGCGTTCTCGACCCGTGTGAGGAAGCCCAGCATAGTGAGGTTGAGCACGAGCCCGGCGAAGGTATCCAGGGTCTTTTCCGCCGTGTCCAGGCTCGTACGATACTCGTTCAATACCCCGCTTATCCTGCCAAGCCGCCGGTCGGAATCGCTTGAGAGCGCGCGCAGATCTTCCAGCAGGGTTGACAGGCCGTGCGTGATCCCGGAGAACCCTTCGCCGGTCATGAGCCGCACCACACAGCGGGAGGTCTCGTACATGCCGGTGCTGCGCACAGAGAAGTCCATGAGACGTTCGCCGATAGAGATGAAGGCCTGCTCCGAGGACGCGCAGATCTCCTCCAGGCTCAGGCGCGCCGTTTCCAGCTCCACCCGCCAGCGTTGATGGGTGTCGTGATCCGGCACGACCTGTGGCTGGGCGACGCTCTGATTGCCGATGATCTTTCTTAAGAATCGTGCCATATGCTTAAGCGCTCCCACGCGATGTGTCATGGAAGGCCAGCATCACCTCGTGGGCGATCTTAGTCAGCGGCACGACCTTGTCGATGCACCCGAGCTTGATGGCCTCGTGAGGCATACCGAAAACCACGCTCGACGCCTCATCTTGGGCGATGGTGCAGGCCCCACCGTCCTTCATCTCACGCATCCCTTTGGCCCCGTCGTCACCCATGCCGGTCATAATGACGCCGATGGCATTCTTGCCCGCATAGCGTGCCGTGGAGCGGAACAAGACATCGACCGAGGGCCGGTGCCGCGAAACCAGCGGCCCGTCCTTGATCTCCACATAATAGCGGGCACCGCTGCGTTTCAAGAGCAGGTGCCGGTTTCCCGGGGCAATGAGGGCCTGGCCCGGCAACACGGTGTCGTTGTGCGCAGCCTCCTTGATCGTGATATCGCATAGCGTATTCAGCCGCTGGGAAAAGGCCGAGGTGAATCCTTCCGGCATGTGCTGCACGATTACGATCCCCGGACAATCACGCGGCAGAGCCTGCAGGAAAACCTTGAGCGCCTCGGTGCCACCCGTGGATGCGCCTACGGCCACTACCTTCTCCGTGGTCTCGATCATGGCGCTCGCTTTGGGCTTTGCCATGATCACGTCCGCGCTGAGCTTGGGCGTCGCTAGAACGCAATCAGGATCCCTCCGCTTCTTGTGTACATGCGAGGCCGCCACCACCGCATCGCAGATGACGGTGCTGGAATCCTTGAGCATCTGCTTGGTTCCCAGGGCCGGCTTGTGGATCACTTCCACAGCCCCGTACTCTAGGGCCTTCAAGGCGGTTTCGCTGCCTTTGCCCGCCAGCGAGGAGCAGATGACCACGGGAATGGGATGCTGGAGCATGATTTTCTTCAGGAAAGTCAACCCGTCCATGCGGGGCATTTCCACATCCAGCGTGATGACGTCAGGAACGGCATTCTTGATCTTGTCGGCGGCATGGAAGGGATCGGACGCTGTCCCCATGACCTCGATACGCTCATCGGACGCCAGGATAACGCTGAGCGTTTGTCTCACCAGGGCAGAATCGTCGACGACGAGCACATTAATCTTTCTCATAGTGTCAACCTTGCATCAGGCCGCTTCGTCTTGCTGACAAATTGGGTCAAAACCTCGCCCGTACCGAGATAGAAGATAATCTTGCGGCCCTGTTTTCCACCAACGTCCCAGGCCGTTAGTCTGATCTTCTTCCTCCGGATGGCTTGGAAGGCCGCATCGAGATTTCGGCTGCCCACAGCCAGAAATGGTACCACATCACAGGCGCCGCCGAGCATGGCCGCGCCGCCGAATACCTTGGCCTCGACCTTATCCATAGCCAGACCCCTTTTTGCGAACTCGGAGAGCATCCAGTCCAGGCCGCCGTCGACTGAGTCGAGATCATGGCGCACATCCGGACTTGGGCATCCATAGAACGGCTGAGATGGCTGCATCGCATGGCATATGGCGCCGAAGCGGCCGACCTGGTGAAACAGGACAATCGATACGCATGAGCCGAGGATGGTCACCACTCGGGCCGGCCCCTGACCACAATGGGCTTCGCCGGGTTTCAGAAAAATCATGGGTGGATCGACCTTAATTGGTGAGGACATAATCGCGCTAGCGCCTCAGGTAAATAGTGTTCGCCACGCTCTCAAGCGGGGCATTGATCCCGCTGATGGTTTCCGCGTGGCCCGTGAACAGATATCCGCCCGGCGCCAGATGGTCGCACAGACGCTTGATCACTTGCTCCTGCATGGGCCGGTCGAAATAGATAAGCACGTTGCGGCAGAAGATGACATCCATCTTCTCGCGCAGGCCGAAGTCGCCCTCCAAGAAATTGAGCCGCCGGAACTGTACCCTGGTCCTCAGCTCGGGAACGACCCTGACGAGACGCTTATCCTTTTCCCGGCTGCGCATGAGATAGCGTCGGGCCAGTCTCTCCGGGATCGCCGCGGCCCGTTCCTCTTCGTAGATACCGATCTTGGCCTTATCCAGGACCCGGGTGGATATGTCGGTGCCCAGCACCTGGTAATGGAAACCGCGCAGGTCTAAGGCGCATTCCTCAAGCACCATGGCCAGGGTATAGGCCTCCTCTCCGGATGAGCAGGCCGCCGACCACGCCGTCAGGGGCCTTGAAACCCCCGCGCCCAGCCTCTTGACGAGATCGGGCAGGGCCCGGCGCGCCAGAAACTCGAAATGCCTGGGTTCCCGGAAGAAATCGGTCTTGTTGGTGGTCACAACATCGATCATGGCCGTGAGCTCATCCGACATCCCCTGCTCGCTGAACAGGTAATCGCAATACTCGTGGTATGAAGGCAGATTAACGGCCCTGAGACGCCGGGCGAGCCTGGTCTCCAGCATGGTTTTCTTGGCGGGCGTCATCTTGATCCCGATCTCATCATGGATGAACTCGCTCAAGCGCTGGAACAGCTCATTTGACATCTCGGTGTTATGCACTGTTTCCCTCACGCGCTGATCACGGATCCCTGTTCGCCTTCCGACAAGCCGCCCTCTGTCTGGGTGACCATGGCCAGTTCCTCGGCCGAAAACACCCGGTCGATGTCCAGGATCATGATGAACTCCTCACCGCGCCTTCCCATGCCCTTTAAGAACTCGGTTTTGAGCCCGGTGCCGATCTTGGGCGCGGGCTCGATCTGCTCGGGATCAAGCTCCATGACCTCATGCACCGCGTCCGCCAACACGCCCAGGACGGTGCGACCGCTTTCAAGCTCCACCTCGCCGATGATGATGCGGGTGTTGAGCGTGCGCTCGGTATCCTTGATCTGGAACTTGCGGTTTAAGTCCACCACCGGCACCACCGAACCGCGCAGATTGATGACCCCCTTCATGTAATCGGGCGTGCGCGGCACCCGCGTGATACGCGTGATATCCAGCACCTCGCGTACCTTGGATATGTCCAGGGCAAACTCCTCTTCATCCAGTTTGAATGACAGGTACTGCCGCGTATCGGTTATCGTATCCACACTCATGACGGCCTCCTTTGTCTCAATCCGGCATCAATAGCGGGTGAAGTCATCGTCGGTGGCATCACCTGTGTTCTGGTCCTCATCCAGACTGATCAGCACACCGGATTGACTGCCCGCCATGCTCTCCGGACCCTTGAGGGCCTTGGGCGCCTCGAATTGCTTCTTGATGACCTTCGGTTTTAAGAGGCCATGGCGCACGCTCGTCGGTTTGACGGTTTGCACGCTGCGCTGTTTGGACACGCCATTGATCTTGAAGAAGGCGATGGCCTCCTGGAGCTGCATGGCCTGGCTGGAAAGCTCCTCGGCCGTGGAGCTCATCTCCTCGGCCGCCGAGGCGTTCTGCTGCACCACCTGGTTCAATTGCTGGATCGCCTGGTTGATCTGCTCCGCGCCCGTGTTCTGCTCCGCGCTCGCCGCCGTGATCTCCTGCACCAACTGCGCGGTCTTGCCGATGTCCGGTACGATCAATCCCAACAGCTTGCCGGCCTGCTCCGCGACCTCTACACTGTCGACCGAAAGCTTGCTGATCTCGCCCGCCGCCTCGGCCGAACGCTCCGCCAGACGCCTGACGGCCGCCGCCACCACGGCAAAGCCCTTGCCGTGCTCGCCGGCCCGCGCCGCCTCAATGGCCGCGTTCAACGCCAACAGGTCGGTCTGACGCGCGATTTCCTCGATAATGGCGATCTTCTCGGCGATGACCTTCATCGCGGCCACCGTCTGATCCACCGCGCGTCCGCCTTCCCGCGCATCATCGGACGACTTCACCGCGATCTTCTCGGTCTGCAGCGCATTGTCCGCGTTCTGACGGATGTTCGACGCCATCTGCTCCATGGAGGAAGAGGCCTCTTCGGCCGCGGCCGCCTGCTCGGAGGCACCCTGCGACATCTGCTCGGCCGTGGAACTCATCTGCTCGCTGCCGGCCGCCACGTTGTCGGCCGCGGCATGCACGTCGCCCACGATCGCGCGCAGGCGCTCCATCATGGCGCGTAAGGCATCCGCCAACTGTCCGATCTCGTCTTTCTGATTGATATCGATCGTGGCGGTCAGATCGCCATGGGAGACATGCGTGGCCAAGTCCACGCCTTTTTTGATCCCGGTGGAGATGAGTCGGGCAAAGATGAAGAATACAAAGAAACCGGCGGCAAAGGAGATAATGCCTACGACCAGCACGATATAGCGGACCTGATCGGCCTGGGCGAGGAACTCGGCATCGGGCAGTGACAGGCAAATGCTCCAGCCCGTGAGCCCCACCGGAGCGAAGCCCGCGGTCTTAGCCACGCCCTTGTACTTGTAACTTTCCACGCCGGCCTGGCCGGCAAGCATCTTTTTCGAGAGCTCTTCCATGCCTTCCAGGGTGGTTAAGTTGAGCTTCAGGATGTTCTCCTTGTCGGGGTGGGCAATGGTGGTGCCCTCCTTGTTCGCCATGAAGGCATAACCGGTCTTGCCGATCTTGGTGCCGGCGATGAGATCGCTCAAATAGCCGATCTCCAGGATGTTGGCGACCACGCCCACGACATGGCCGTCCGCGGACTTGACCGGGACCGCGATAGGCACGAAAGGCTGACCCGTGACCTTGTTCAGGGCCACATCGCCGATGTTGGCCTTACCTGCCAGGGCATCTTTAAAATAACCCCGGTCGGCCAGGGAGATCCCGATAAATTTTGGATCAGAGGCGGCGATGGCCGTTCCCTGCCGGTCAATGGCCACCACCACCTGGGAATTATCCTTCAGCCCTTCGGTCTTGCCGAATGTCTCGAACCTCTTACTCAGCTCCGCCAGCTCACCTGCTGAAGCTTGGATTCCTGAGTCCGAAACCGTGGCGACGGCCCTGACAGTCGTACGATCTACCGCCAGGTCCCTGACCACCTTCATCTCTCCGGTCAGGGCCAGCTCAACGGCTTGTGACAGGGTCTTGGTCACGCCTGTCAGCTGTTCATTCTCGATCTGAGTCAGGCCCTTCGTTGCCTGGGAGATTGAAAGCCAACCGACCACCGCGATCGGGATCAACAGTACCACGGAACCTACCAAGATGAGTTTGGTGCCCAATTTCAAGTTTTTAAACATAATCTGTGCTCCTTGTATTTTTCTTTGTTATTGATCACTCTGCGACTTATTCACCCGCAGAAACGTACGCAGGGCCTGCTTTCTCCGTGACATAAGCATTTCGGAGACATGCTCGATCAGTTTGCCGGGCGAAACCCTTCCCAACAAAGTACCCAGGGCCTGGCCTGACTGGGTCACGATATAGGTCGGTGTGCCCGAGACGCCGTACTTCTTCCGGAAATACGGGTGCATTTCTTCCAGGGCATAGTAGACCTTGATCTCGCCCTGGAAAAACATGGACGTCAATTCGAGACTCACCAGGTTTGAAGCAAAGCTTCCATCCTTAAGCAGACATCCGACCAGGACCGGGCCGGGTTCCTGCATGACGGCGTCCACGGATTCGCTGGTCAGACGGGTGATCAGCTCAGACATCATCATGCTCTTCTACCCCGAATTCGCCTATATTCCACCATCTCATAGGCAAGGGGTATGTCAAAAGGCATGCCATAACCCTTGATGAGCGCTGTGGAATTAAATTAATGGTTTAGAATCATTAGGTTAGTTAGCCACTACTCAAGTTACTATTATGTAACTCTGTCAGGGCATGCTGTAAAATGATGAAATAACAGGCCTGTAAAGACTGTAAATTTTACATCGATTCGATATCGTTACCGATATTGTAATCGCGCATCATCTTATAGAGCGTCGGGCGGCTGATCCCCAGCAGGTGCGCGGTCTGCACCTTGTTCCATCCCGCCTTTTCCAGCGCGGCCTCCACGTCTTCTTTCTTAAGCTGGTGGGGCACCCTGATCACACTCGGGGCGAACCGTGTGAGATGCCCGGTCAGATGAGCGCGGATCTCGTTCGGCAGGTGTTCGACCTCGATCACGGAATCCTGGCACATGACAAAGGCATGCTCGAGCATATGGCGCAATTCACGGATATTGCCCGGCCAGTCATATTCCATGAAGAACATTTCGACCCCTTTCGAGACATCCAGGATCTGCTTGGCAAAGCGTTCATTGAAGAGGGTCAGATAGTGCTCGACCAGCAGGGGAATATCCTCCCGGCGCTCGGCCAGCGGCGGGGTGTTGATCTCGACCACCTTGAGCCGGTAATAGAGATCCTCCCGGAACTCGCCTTCCCTCACCTTGCGGCGCAGATCCCGGTTCGTGGCGCTGAGGATCCTGACATCCGCCTTGATGGGAGTAGGGTCGCCGACCCGCTCGAACTCCTTGGTCTCCAGGACCCTAAGGAGCTTGAGCTGGATCGTGGGCGAGATGTCCCCGATCTCGTCCAGAAAGATGGTGCCCTGGTCCGCCAGCTGGAAACGTCCGGTTTTATCCTTGACCGCGCCGGTGAAGGCGCCCTTTACATGCCCGAAGAGCTCACTCTCGAGCAGGTTCTCGGCCAGGGCCGAACAGTTGACGACCACGAAGGGCGCATGGGCGCGCATGCCGCCGTAATGGATCGCCCTGGCCACGAGCTCCTTGCCCGTCCCGCTGGGGCCCGTGATCAGCACCGTGGTGTCGATGTCCTTCACATTGTCGATCAGGCAGAAGATATCCTGCATCTTGGCGCTGTTGCCCACCATGTTCTGATATTGGTGCCGATCCTCAAGCTCCTTTTCCAATCGCGCTAAGCTGGTGATGTCGCGCACGGTCATGACGGCGCCCAGGTGGTTTTCCTCGCGGTCCTTCAAGGGCGCGATATTGAGCATCACCACCTGCTGGGGCCTCTGTCCGTGCCCGCATTCGATGCGGAATTCATGGATGGAGGCCTTCGTCTCCAGGACGCTCTTCAGGGTGCTCCAACACTTCAGGCCGCAGCCCTGAATCAGGCCCGCGGGATTCTCCCCGATCAGGTATCCTTTGGGGAGCGGGCAAATGGCGGCGAAGGCGTCGTTAAAGGTGAGGATGCGCATCTGGGCATCCACGGAGATAATGGCCTCCTCGACGCTCATGAACACGGCGTCCAGATGGGCGCGGTAGCGTTCCATCTCGCGTGCCATGACGGCCTTCTCATCCAGCAGGGCCTTGTGCTGAAGGGCATGCTTGGTTACCCTGACGAGGGTCTCTTTATGCAGGGGTTTGGATAGGTAATCGAAGGCCCCCAGCCTCAGCGCGTCGGAGGCGCTGTCGATGGTGGGCTCTCCGGTGACCATGACCACCGGGGTGTTCAGGCCCTTTAGCTTAATCTCCTTGAGGATGTCGATACCCGAATGCCGCCCGAGGTTGATATCGGTGAAGATGACATGAAAATGCGCGCCGTCGATCCGTGCGATCGCCGTATCGTAGTCCGTGGCGCTGTATACATGGTAGCCTTCTGAATTCAGGATCGCTCGAAAGGTCGTGCATACCGATTGATCGTCGTCGATTACCAGTATCTCGTTGTTCAATGCGTACCTCGCATGGTCATGGATGAATGCCAATCCCAACTATTATACTCATCATTATTGTAATGCATATCAAATCAGTTTTCAATAAAGATTCCCAATAGTTGCCATCAGCCGTCGCTGCGGCTCGCCAGCGCGTTCTGAAGCGCCAGCGCCACGGTCTTGCTCGAAAACGGCTTATCGATGAATCCCTTGACTCCCTGACGCAAAGCGCCTTCACGGTCAATAACAGCGCTGTATCCGGTCATGAGGACCACCGGGATTTCGGGCCGGATCTGAAGGATCGCCGCGGCCAGTTGATCCCCGCGCAGATTGGGCATGGTCTGGTCCGTGAGCACCAGATCAAAGGCCTGCGGATCGCTGCGCAAGGCTTCCAGGGCTTCCTGGCTGGCGGTATGACCGCTCACGGCATACCCGAGCTGCTCGAGCAAGAGCGCGGCGAAGCGGACGATATCCGGTTCATCGTCCACCAAAAGGATGCGTTCCCCCTTGCCGGTCGGGATGGTTTCGGCCGTGCCTGTTTCCTCGCATATGTCGATGCCGAAACGGGGCAGGAACACCTCAAAGGTGCTGCCGGCACCGGGAGAGCTCGACACCACGATGGCCCCGCCCAGCTTCTTGACGATCCCATGGGTAATGGCCAGTCCGAGCCCGGTTCCACTGGTCTTTTCCTTGGTGGTGAAGAAGGGCTCGAAAATGCGCCGCATGGTCGCCTCATCCATGCCGCACCCGGTATCCTGGACGCTCAGCTTGACGTACTCACCGGGCTGTAACTCCGGATGTCGATATGCCGCGTCATCTTCCAGGATCAGGTCTCCCAGGGCCACCTTCAAGGTGCCGCCGCCATCCTGCATGGCATGGTAGGCATTGGTGCACAAATTCATGACCACCTGGTGGATCTGGGTCGGATCGGCCAGGACGGAACCCGCCTTGGAGTCGATATCCTGTACGATGGCGATGGTGGACGGTATGGTCGCGCGCAGCAGCTTGAGCGCCTCCTTGATAATGAGATGGACATCAAGCGGACAGACCGCGACCTCGACCTGCCGGCTGAAGGTCAGGATCTGATGCACCAGATCTTTGGCGCGTTCGCCTGCCTTGAGCACCTCAGTGATCATCTCGCGCGTCTTCTCAGCGGTGGCGGGAACGTCCCGGATCAGTTCGGAGAAGCCGATGATGACCGAGAGGATATTGTTGAAGTCATGGGCGATGCCGCCCGCCAGAGTGCCGATGGCTTCGAGCTTCTGGGAACGCTGCAGGTGCTCCCGGTAGAACTCCGTTTGTTCCTCGGCCAGTTTTCTCTGATTGATGTCGCGCGTGACGCTCAAGATCCCATACGGCCTGCCGCGATCATCCAGCATGACGCTGATGTTGGACTCGGTCCATATCGTCTTGCCGTTGTTGATGATGCGTTTGAGTTCCACGGTCCATGACTTGGACTGCAGAACCTGGTCCCGCGCCGCTATCAGTTCTTGTATCTCGGCCATGATATCCTGCATTTTCTTCTTCGATTCTCCGATAGCGAGATCCAGGGCAGGGGCACCGAGCATGTCCTGCGGCCGGTAGCCTGCGATGCGCTCCACGGACGGGCTCATATAAACGAAATTGAAATCCAGGTCATAGATCGAGATCATGTCATGGATGTTATCCGCCACCAGACGGTAGCGCTCTTCACTCTTACGTAACGCCTCCTCGGCCCGTCTGCGATCCGTGATGTCCATGCAGATGGCGTCATGGTAGAGGATGATGCCTTGCGGGTCCCTAACCGCATGGACGTTCACCGAGCACCAGCCCCGGCTTTTGTCTCGGCGCTGGAATTCAAACTCGTATCCTTCGACGGTGTCGCTTTCTTCAAGCTTGTTCGCCCAGACAAACAGATCTTCGGGATGCGCAATAAACTCCATGCCATTCATCTCAGATTCGATCAACTCCCGAGGCGAGCCAAAACCCAGCATCCTGGCCAGGGCGGGATTCACGCTCAAAACGCGGCCCTCGGGGGTTGTCCGGCAGATGCCTTCGGTCGCGTTCTCGAAAAGGATGCGATACTGTTCTTCACTCTCGCGCAAAGCCTCCTCGGCCCGCTTGCGCTCCGTGATGTCAATACAGGTGCCCTCATAATACTGGTTGCGCCCCTGCCCGTCTTTGACCGTATGAAGATTCATGGAGATCCATATCCGGCTCTTATCCTTGCGCAGCATCTCGACCTCGAAAAACTCGGCCTTGTCGCGTTCCTCCAAGATGCGCCGCATGGCGTGCCGGTCTCCCGGATCGACATAGATTTCCCGGCCGATATCCTTTACCGAATCGATCATATCCTGGGGGGAAGAGAAGCCGAACATCCTGGACAAGGACGTATTCACGCGGACATAGCTCCCCGCGGTCGTTGTCCTGAATATTCCCTCCGAGGCATTTTCAAAATGGTAGCGGAACTGTTCCTCGCTCTCCCGCAGGGCCTGTTCGGCCTGTTTGCGCTCCGTGACATCACGCATGGTCTCAATGGCGCCGATAAGATCCCCCCGGCTGTTAAAAATCCGGCTGGCCTTGCCCCAGATGAACTTCTCCTTGTTCATCACCTGGGCCTCGGCGATGAGCAGATTCTCTTCTTTACGGATAAATGCATACTGTTTTTCAGCCTCGGCATCCGGATGCAGACAGAGATCCACCAGGATGGGCGTGGGTCTGCCATAAAAAGGCAGGGCATAGGCGTAATCTGCCTGTCCGATGATGTCCGAGGCCTTGATCCCGGTCATGTCCTCCATGGCCCTGTTCCAGACCAGCACCTTGCCGTCAAGGTCGATGGCCAGGGTGGGGTCGGGGAGGAAATCGATGAGCTGCGTAAGGCGGTGTTCCGATTCTTTGATCCACTCTTCGGCCTGTTTGCGCTCCGTAATATCCACGCAGGTGCCTTCAAAATACAGGGGGCGCCCCTGCTCGTCCCGGACGGCATGGATATTCATGGATATCCATATCTGTCTTCTATCCTTGCGTAAAAATGCGACCTCGAATCCCTCGACGGTGTCGTGCTCGGCCAGCATGCGCACGATGGCGAGGCGGTCATCCGGGTTGGCATACAGGTCCTGCGCAATATCCCTGACGGAATCAATTAAATCCTGGGGAGATGCAAAACCGCCCAAGCGCGCCAGGGAAGGATTCACGTTGATGAAGCGGCCCGCGGGCGTGGATTGGAAAATGCCCTCGGTGGCGTTTTCGAAAAGCATGCGATAGCGCTCCTCGCTGGCGCGCAGCGCCTCCTCGGCACGCTTGCGCTCCGTGAGGTCCCTCCATGAGGCAAGAAGCAGTTTCTTTGCGTGCATGGGAATGGCCGTCAGCATAACATCGATCAAGACCTCGCTGCCGTCCGGCCGCCGGCGGACCCATTCGAAGTGGTGGAACCCCTTCTCTTGGGCGATCGCGATCATCAGCAGGGATTTCACTGGTGAGTCAAGACCGTCGGGCTGCCTTTCCGTGGCAAAATCCATGGGGCGTTTGCCCAGCAACTGGGACTTATCCGACAGACCGGCGATCCTGAGGGCCGAGGCGTTGCAGTCGATATAGCGCCCATCCTCCATAATAAGACAGCCGTCCCCGGAGGACTCGAACAACAGGCGGAACTTTTCCTCGCTCTCCACCAAGGCCTGTTCCACCTGCCTGCGCTCGGTGATGTCGCGCATCGTTTGCATGGCGCCGATCACGGCGCCTAAAGGATCATGGATCGGGCTCGCGTGGGCCGTGATGGAACGTTGCCGTTGCGTTATGCGGGAAAAAATCTCGCCTTCAAAAACCAGACTCCCGTCATCGCGGTATTGCATAGGCTGCTCGATATCAAGCTTTAGATCGGGATTGATGATTGCGTCCGCCAGCATGGGACGCCGGCAGCCATAGAACGGCAGCGCATGCTCATAATTGTCCTTGCCCAGCACCGCTCCGGCCGGAATGTCTGTCAGCCTCTCCATGGCCTTGTTCCAAAGAATGACCCTTCCTTGCCGGTCAAGGGCGAAGGCGGGGTCAGGCAGGAGGTCGACGATCTGGGAAACCCCGAAGTTCACAGCACATGCATCCGACATGTTGATTAACCTCCATGTATATCATACCCATACCATGAGCGGAACAACCCCTGTTCTTATGTCAAATACTTCCCCTGTTTCGTTGGGAGTATAACAAGATATTCAACGTCTTACAAGTCATAGGAGCATGGATTATGTTCAAGATCTCCGCGGCTTACGGCCTTCCCATATCAACGGCGGAGACATCCTTGCATCGCCTTGACGACCTGATACAATTTTGAACCACCCATTGATGGGCCGATCATTTATCATAAATCATTTCAATGTGTTTTGATTGCACCCGTTGGCACCGCCTTTGCTCTTCATCCATCATCAACACAGGTGCGCGCTCTTGGATTTTGCGGGCGCGGCCTGAAAGGAGCGACGATGTGCGCCATACTCGGTATTTTTGACCTCAAGACCCCGGCCAAGGACTTACGGCCCCAGGCCCTGCGGATGAGCCGTCTACAGCGGCACCGCGGACCGGATTGGAGCGGTGTGGCGGTGTACGACAAAGCCATCCTGGCCCATGAGCGGCTTTCCATCGTGGATGTCGATACGGGCGCCCAGCCGCTGTATACCACCGACGGCACGATAGCCCTGGCGGTCAACGGCGAGATCTACAACCACAAGGAACTCAGGAAGAACCTCCAAGCCCCCTATGATTTCCAGACCGCATCGGACTGCGAGATCATCCTGGCGCTCTACCGCCAGAAAGGCGTTGACTTCCTGGAAGACTTGAACGGCATCTTCGCCTTTGCGCTCTATGACAGCGCGCGGGACATCTACCTGATCGGCCGCGATCATATCGGCATCTGCCCCCTGTATACCGGACACGACGAGCACGGCAATTTCTACGTGGCCTCGGAGATGAAGGCCCTCATGGGAGTATGCAACACGGTGGCCGAGTTTCCTCCCGGACATTATCTCCTCAGCACCGATGACGCTCCTCAGAAATACTACCAGCGAGACTGGATGGAGTATGCGGCCGTGCAGGACAACCACAGCAGCATCAAGGACCTCAGGCGCGCCCTGGAAGAGGCGGTCGAGCGGCAGCTGATGAGCGACGTGCCCTACGGCGTGCTCCTCTCCGGCGGCCTGGACAGCTCGATCATCTCGGCCGTGGCCAAGAAGTTCGCCGCCAAGCGCGTGGAGACAGGGGGGTTAAAGGACGCCTGGTGGCCGCAGCTGCATTCCTTCGCCATCGGGCTGGTAGGCTCGCCTGACCTGGCCGCGGCCCAGAAGGTGGCCGACCATATCGGCTCCATCCACCACAATTTCACCTTCACGGTCCAGGAAGGCTTGGACGCGGTGCGCGACGTGATCCACCACCTCGAGACCTATGACGTGACCACCATCCGGGCCGCCACGCCCATGTACCTGATGGCGCGCAAGATCAAGTCCATGGGCGTCAAGATGGTGCTCTCGGGCGAAGGCGCGGACGAGATCTTCGGCGGGTATCTGTACTTCCACAAGGCGCCCGACGCCAAGGAATTTCATGAAGAGACCGTGCGCAAACTCGGGATGTTGAGCAAATACGACTGTTTGAGGGCCAACAAGGCCCTGGCGGCCTGGGGGGTCGAAGGCCGGGTGCCGTTTCTGGACAAGGAATTCCTGGACGTGGCCATGCGCTTGAACCCGGCGGACAAGATGTGCAGTGGGGAGCGCATGGAGAAGCATATCCTGCGCCGGGCCTTCGAGGACTACCTGCCCCCGGAGGTGGCCTGGCGCCAGAAGGAGCAGTTCTCCGACGGCGTCGGCTACGGCTGGATCGACACCCTCAGGGAGGTGGCTGCTTATACGGTCAGCGACACCCAGATGGAGAACGCGCGCTATCGGTTCCCGATCAATACGCCGATGACCAAGGAGGGTTACCACTACCGGTCGATCTTCCAGGAGTTCTTCCCGCTGGACAGCGCCGCCAAGTGCGTGCCCGAAGGACCGTCCGTGGCCTGCTCCACGCCCACGGCCATTGCCTGGGACGCCGCCTTTGCCAAGCTGATCGACCCCTCCGGGCGCGCGGTCACGGATGTACATAAAGACGGCTATAAGGAGGATGAAACAGGTTGAGTCGCCGCCCCCCGGATATGGTACAATATTGTTGTTTTTAACAGGCCATGCATCAATATTGAACTATAACTCAGGACCAAGAGGAATATTGCATCAATGAATACAACATGTTATCTGGCACCAGACTTGGCATCGTTCTGGCTTGAGGGAAAGGTGACGCGCACAGCGACCAATTTAAAGAACTGGAGGAAATGATGAAGTACCACAACCTTATCCCGGCTTCCGAGCGACATTACAAGGTTGAAAAGGAAAAGGAGGTGCAGATATCGAGATACTACGGTGAGGACACCTTCAACGCCAAGGTGATGCAGGACAAACTGCCCAAGGATATCTACAAGCGCATCATCGAAACCATCCAGGCCAGGCGCAAGATGGATCTGGAGACCGCCAACGCGGTAGCGCACGCCATCAAGGAATGGGCCATCGACAAGGGCGCCACGCATTACTGCCATTGGTTCCAGCCCATGACCGGGGCCACGGCCGAGAAGCACGACTCCTTCATCGAATTTACGGACGCGGGCGACGTCATCGAGCGCTTCTCCGGCAAGCAGCTCATCCAAGGCGAACCGGATGCCTCGAGTTTTCCGAGCGGCGGCCTTAGGTCCACCTTCGAGGCACGCGGTTACACCGCCTGGGACCCGACCTCGCCGGCCTTCATCATCAGAAACGGCCTGGGCACCACGTTGTGCATCCCGACCATCTTCATATCCTACACGGGCGAGGCGCTGGACAAAAAGACCCCGCTGCTGCGCTCCATAGGCGCCATCGAAAAGAGCGCCGTCAACCTGCTGCGCCTGCTCGGCAATCAGGAGTCGCAGAAGGTCTTCGCCACGCTGGGACCCGAGCAGGAATACTTCCTGATCGACCAGGACTATTACTTCAAGCGCCAGGACCTGGTCTTGAGCGGCCGCAGTCTCTTAGGCGCCGTTCCACCGAAGGGCCAGCAGCTGGAAGACCAGTACTTCGGCAGCATCAAGGAACGCATCCTGTCGTTCATGCACGATGTGGAAGAGGAGCTCTACAAGCTCGGCATCCCGGCCAAGACCAGACACAACGAGGTGGCGCCCAGCCAGTTCGAGATCGCGCCCATCTTCGAGGAGGCCAACCTGGCGGCCGACCACAACCAGCTGGTCATGGAGACCATGAAGCGCATCGCGCCGATCCACAAGCTTAGGCTGCTGCTGCATGAAAAGCCCTTCGCCGGGATCAACGGCTCGGGCAAGCACCTGAACTGGTCATTGTCCGACGATCTGGGCAACAACCTGCTCAACCCGGGCCAGACGCCGCATGACAACATCCAGTTCCTGGTCTTTTTGATGGCTACGATCAAGGCCGTCAACGTGCACGCCGATCTCTTAAGGGCCTCGGTGGCCTCGGCCGGCAACGACCACCGGCTGGGCGCCAATGAAGCCCCGCCGGCCATCATCTCGGTCTTTCTGGGCGAGCAGCTCACCAACATTCTCGACAATATCGAGAAAGGCAAGATCACCAAGGCCACCGACGCGGCCATCATCGACCTAGGCATCTCCAAGCTGCCGGTGCTGAGCAAGGACAGCACGGACCGCAACCGCACCTCGCCCTTTGCCTTCACCGGCAACAAGTTCGAGTTCCGGGCCGTGGGGTCTTCGCAGTCCATCTCGTTCCCGGCCACCGTCTTGAACACTATCGTGGCCGAGAGCCTGGATATCCTGGCCGGAAAGATCAAGGCCAAGGGCGGCGATGTCAAGCAGGCCGCGCTGGACGTGGTCAAGGAAGAGGTCAAGGCCAATAAGGCCGTGCTCTTCATGGGCGATAACTATACCCAGGATTGGGAGAAGGAAGCCGCCAAGAGGGGGCTGCCCAATAAGAAGACCGGTTACGAGGCGCTCAAGGACCTCAAGACCGACAAGGCCCTCAAGCTCTTCGAAAAGTATGGCGTGCTTTCACCGGAGGAGCTGAAATCCCGCTACCATGTCCGTCTGGAGCGCTACATCAAGGAGATCGATATCGAGGCCGCCACCCTGTTTACCATGGTTCAGAGTCAGATCCTTCCGGCCGCCGCCACGTATCAGAAGACCCTGGCCCAGTCCATCAAAAACGCCATGGATGTCATCGGCGACGGCCGTGAGCTCAAACCCCAGAAAGAACTTCTCAAGCGCGTGAGCGCCTTGATCGGCGATGCCCAGAAACAGGTCACCGAGCTTAAACAAGATATCGAAAAGGCCAGGGCAATCGACTCGGAAGAGAAGCAGGCCGCTTATTTCTGCGATGCGATCAAACCGTGCATGAACGCCGTGAGGAACACGGTGGACACCCTTGAGCAGTATGTGGACAATGAGCTCTGGCCCCTACCGAAATATTGGGAGATGCTGTTCATCTGCTAGTTCCAAGTCCCAAAAACCGGCGCATAGTAAGCAGTGCGCCTTGAACGCACCCGTTCAAGGTGCACTGCTTTTTCAAGCTTTAGGCTGCGCCTGTTTCCCTAGAACCTCACATCCAGCAGGATATACATGTTTGAGATCGTAGCCTCATTCTCGATCGGATCGCCGTAGGGGTTGGGGTCGTAATCGCGCTTGATCAGGGTATAGCCGATCCTGGTCTTGAAGTAGCGCGAGATGGGCTGGATATAGTAGGCGTCATAGACGCTGCCGCGCTCTTCCAGCTTGTGCAGCGGGTCCTCGCTGGCATAGGTGAAACCGTACCAGTGCTCAGAGGCATGGTTGTACTCAAATCCCAGTTTGGGATAACCAAGCGCCCTGATCGGCAGGTTCAACCGCAGGCCGGCATGATAGGCCCGCGCGGTGAGATCTTCATCACCCGCTGAGGACATGAAAGCCGTCGAATACTGCTGAACCGCACCGGAGGAGATGGGCACCGTTGGGTCCGCGGGTGAGAGTGAATCCCACACATACGACAAAACCATCCGGCCGTTGGGCTTGGTCTTTTCCCATGCGTATCCGGCGAACCAATCCACCCAGGTGTTCAGGAAGTTCTTGGACTCGATGAAGGCCACGGCCTTCATGATGCTCCCCATTGAATTGGGGGCCTCGACACCGGTTATGGTTACATCATAGGGATATGCCACGCCGAAGTTGGCCCTGGTCGCCTCTTCAAGACTCCTGGCGATGCCGTTGCGCATGGTTTCCACCGTGTCGTCACGCAGCTGCACGGAAGGGGCATACAGGCAATCGAGCATAAACGATGTGCCGTCAAGGAACCCCGGTAGTCCGGTCTCGAACTGGCCGGCGTAGATCGGAGTAGAGGTCGGGAAGTCGTATCCGTACATGGTGACTTCCCGGTAGGGGGCGTCCTCGTTGTCCGTGATCCAATCGGTGTAGGTGAGCGTCAATCTTGATCCCGGCAGTCTGGTCAGCTTGTCCAGGCCGAAGGTCAGGCTCAGGCCGTCCACCTCCGCGTCCCAGGCCAGCGAGGGATAGGTCGATTTGCGGGGCGAATCCTCGCGCAGATCGGTGGGCATGCCGTCGGTGGTCGGCAGCCGGCCGAAGGCGAGCGCCATGGGCACCTTCCAGATATTGAAGAAGTAATCCACGTAGGCGCGCTCTACCCAGAGCCTGGTGTCCGTGGGTTCCCGTCCGGCCGAAAGATCGTCATAGGTGGTGTGCAGGGTCTTGTCGCCCCACAGTTTGTACATGGCCAGCCGCCCCGTAAACCTGAGTTGATCACTCACATCCGCCCGCAGGTTCAGTCGGACCTGGGTGGAGGCCAGACCATTGACGCTTTCATCGATCTTTTCGGCGCCGGTGGTCTCGTCGGCATCCTTCTTATAACCATACCAATCGAAGCGGGTGCGCACCTCCGCCCCGAAGTTCATCTTATCCATCATGGCCTTGGTCTCGACCTCATCCAACCGTTTGTTGATCTCGTCGATGCTTTTGAGCATATCGAATTCGCTCGTGCCCTGTTCGGCGGCCGAGGCCGGCGCCGGCATGACGGCCCATGAAACTCCCATGGCAATCACAAAAAACACCAAATATCTCTGAACAATATACCGTGTCATTGTTCACCCCTCCTCTTGTTTATCGCAAGCCCGCTGCTTCGGGTTTTTCTGAATCGGCCGCATGCTCGGTCAGGTATTCCAGAACCGCATCGAGTTCATCCTGAGTGAACATGGAATTGATGTCGAGTTTGCGCGCATGCCGGTTTTCACTAAAGAATCGCTGCCATTGACGCACGGCATACTTGCCCGGCGCCACCTTGCCGCCCTTGCCCGACACACCGTGACATTCAAGGCATTTGCCGGTAAATACGGCCTTCCCATCGGCGGCATACAGTCCCGGCGCCATGCCCAGCGCCATGGCCGCCGCCACAATCAAACCCGCCCTTATTCTCATTACCTTCGCCTCCTTTATGCCCGCAAGACTGGAGCCTCGCCGAAATCATACCGGTGAAACACGGCGACGTCAATCTTCGCTCACCCTTTCGCCCACATTGATACAGTTCTTGCCCGCGCGTTTGGAAACGTAGAGCGCCCCGTCGGCCGACTTGATCAATGCCTCCTTGCCGAGCGCATGCCGCGGGAAGGAAGATAACCCCAGAGAGATGGTGACATGCAGCTTCAGGGATTCATACGAGATATCCAACAGCTCCACACAGCGGCGGATTTTCTCGGCCGCGATCATGGCCTTGTCCACATCGGTCTCGGGGAAAATGACCACGAACTCCTCGCCGCCGTAGCGGGCGGCGATATCCACGGCGCGGATATTCTTGCGTATGGCCCTGGCCACGCTTTTCAAAACCTCGTCGCCCAACAGATGCCCATAGGTATCGTTGAAATGCTTAAAATTATCGATATCGATCATGGCCAGCGAGAACGGACGGTTATAGCGACGCGCGCGCTGAACCTCGCCATCGAGCATGAGCTGGAAGTAGCGGTGCACGAAGAGCTTGGTGAGTCCGTCGGTGGTGGCCAGATCGAAGAGCTTGGCGTTCTCCAGCGAGATGGCGGCCTGGGCCGCGATGAGACGCAGGATCTCAAGCCGTTCCGGGGTGAAGGCGCCCGCGGTCAGGTTGTTCTCCATGTACAGGACGCCGGTGAGCTTGCCTTTGTTGAGGATCGGCGTGCACAGGATGGACTTGCACTGCTCCCGCACCACATGCGGGTCGTTCATGAAGGCCCCTTCGGACATGGCGTTGGCCAGGATCAGGTGTTTGCCGCTGCGCGAAACATAGTGAACGATCGCCTGCGAGAGCCCCTCGCACTCTTCCAGCGCTACGGTTTGCAGCACGCGCGCCTCGCCCGCATCGACATCCTCACTGGCCTCCACGGTCAGCTTGCCGTCCGATTCCAGGATCAGATACCCTCGCTGCGCCCCGGCATTGACGATCGACATGTGCATGGTCTTCTGCAACAACCTCTCCAGCATAATCTCGCTCGATATCACCTGGGAAACCTGCATGACCGTAGCGAGATCGAGCAAGCGCGAGGTGGATTGCGTGGAGGTGGTATCGCCGACTGTGTCGCCCCCGTGTGCCTTGCTCTGGCCGCGCATGAGCTCCGGGTAGCGCTCCTGGAGTTCCTTCTCCTTGGATGACGCCCCCCAGCTTAAGTAACAGCCGCCGGCCATGTGCATGAAGACCCGCGCCTCCTCCTCACAGTGGTGCCGACGATAGAAGACCGCCGTGCGTTCGCAGGCCAGGGCCTCCTCATGGAGGTACTCGTTGTGCCGGGCCAGACGAACGGCGTCGTGGTAGAGCCCCACCGCTTCGCGAAAACGGCCGTCGGCCGCCATCTGTTCCGCCTCGACCAGGAGGTATTTATGGCGGAAGTTCTCAGGGCACAAAGCGATGAAAGTCTTCAATTTCCGCTGGTTGCGGACGATCAGGCGCTGGAATCGCCGGGTGCTTTCCACGGCTCCCTCCGTTAGCAACGCCGCCAGGATCAGGGAGTAATAGAAAAAGTGCTCGGGGACCAGCAAGGTGCCGGTGACTGCCTTGATATGCCGGTCGAGCTCTTCGGCCGCCTGGCGGGCCTCCTCGTAAAGCCCATAGAGATACAGAAGCTTGGCCTTCAGTAAGAGCGAGCAGCATAATCCATAGTGGTTTTTCTCCCTGCGCATGCGCTCGATCAGCTCTTCCTGGTCGAAGCCATCGCTGCTTAAGCTGGCGCGGCTGGGAGTCAGGCCCTTGAGGTTCTGAATCACCTGGATGTTCTCCAGGTAGCGCGACGCGATAAAGGGCTCCCTGACGATAGTGATCAGCTCCCGATATTTCTTGATTTCATCATGGATGTCGTCGATGCGATCGCCGATCATCAGACGGCAGTCGGCCGCGGCATTGATGCTGTGGCCGGCATAGATGAAGTCCCCGGCGTCGAGCGAGAGCTGGTAGACCTTGGCGTAGATCGCGAGGTCTTTGCGGGCATGGAGCTTCCAGTGTTGGATCATGAAGGCGAAGACATGGTGCACGAGCCCAGCCACTTTCTTGTTGTCGATCATCTCATTCAGCTTCAAGGCCATCTCGCCGATGCGGTAGCCCTGCTCATAATCGCCCTGAACGGTCTGGATGATGGTGGCCAGAGCGATGAAGGCCACGGCTGAGTTGGGCGTATGGCCGTATTTCAGGGATTCATTGACCCCATAGAGCGACAGATAGGCGAAGAGGTTGGCATTGACGTAATAGGCCGGGGTGCCGATGCTGGTCATGAGGTTGCTGATGGTGATGCGTTCCTCATCCGTCATGAGGGGCAGATCGAGGAGCTTCTCAAGCGGCATCTTGCGCAGCGCCATTTTCACCTTGATGAGCTCCTTCAACACGGGACCGGCGCCCATGGTGACGGAGAGGTTGTAGCCGAAGAGCAGCATGGCCTTGAGCCCGAGTTCGATGGCTTCCTGCGGCGTGCGCAAATTGGTGTACAGGACCACCATGGTGGTGTAGGCCTTGGCCTTGTCGACACGGTTCTTGGCCTGAGCGATGATGGCGGCGAATAATCGTTCGGCCGCCTCGAAATCACGGTCCAGATAGCGGCATTCCATCTGTTCCTTGTGCAGGGTGTAGCACAGCTCGTAGTGATCCCGCCAGGCCCCTGCGCCTAAGAGCTCCAACCCCACATCCAGATAGCTGACGGCCGCCTTGTAGGCCGTGGCCTCCTTGGCCTTGATGCCCGCCTTGGCGTTGAGCTCGGCCAGGCGCAGGCGCTGCGCCTCTTCAGTGATCAGACGCCGTCCCTGATTCAACTGATCCACGATATAGAAGATCCGGCTGAAGAGCTTGTCCGGTTCCGTCCGTTCAAGCCCCAGGGTACCGATAGCAAAGTGCATCTCTTCCCGTTCGGCCGGTGAGAACAGTGAGTAGGCGGCCTCCTGGATACGGTCATGGTGGAAGCGGTAGAGATCGCCCCGGCGATCGATCAAACCCTCCTGGATCAGGACATCCATCACCGCGAGCACCTCGCTTAAGCTGCGCTCGGTCAGCGCGCTTAAGATATCGGTCTCAAAGCGGTTGCCGATGCAGGCGCAGATACGGATCAGCCGCAGTGGATCGGCCGGCAGATCGCGGAGTCTGACCGCCATGAAATCCACGACATTGTCCGTTACCGCGAGATCGCGGATCTTCTGCAAATCCCAGGACCAGTCTCCATCGGGCTTCAGGAAGATCTGGCCGTCCACATACAGGGTTTTGATAAACTGGTTGACGAAGAAGGGGTTGCCCCTGGTCTTGCCATGAATGCTTTGCGACAAAGGCCCCGCGATCTCGGGACTCAAGCGCAGGAACGAGCTCACGAGTTGGTTGACGTCTTCGCTGCTCAGGGCGCCCAGGGCGATGGTGCCGACACCGAGACCGGCTTTTTTGAGCGTATCGATGGCCAGCATGAGGGGATGGTGCAGGGCCACCTCGTTGTCACGGTAGGAACCGATGAACAGGAGGAACCGCAGGTCCTTATCCAGGAGAATGGTCTGCAAAAGGTTGATGCTGGCGCTGTCGGCCCATTGCAGGTCATCCAGGAAGAGCACCAGGGGATGCGACTGGCGGGCGAAGACGCGCACGAAACACTTGAAAACGTAAGAGAAGCGGTTCTGGGTCTCTTCCGGCCCCAACTCGGGAATATCGGGCTGTCTGCCGATGATGAGCTCGATGTCGGGGATGGCGTCGGTGATGATCTTGCCGTTGGGTCCCAAAGCCAGCAGCAGCCTTTCCTTCCACTCCTGGATGCGATCATCGCTTTCCGCCAGAAGCTGTCTGGCGAGCCCCTGGAAGGCCTGAATAATGGAGCTGTAAGGGACATACTGGCGAAACTGGTCGTATTTGCCGGAGAGAAAATAGCCCCGCCGCTCCACGATCGGCTTATGCATCTCGCCCACCAGGGCCGACTTGCCGATGCCGGGCTCGCCCGTGACCAGCACGACCTCCACCCCGCCACGGCCTATCCGTTCAAAGGCGCCCTGCATTGCCGCAAGCTCATCCCCACGGCCCACCACGATCTGCGGGATGATGAACTTCAGCGATATGTCACGGCGTCCCAACTCGAAGGGGGTGATGCGGCCCTTGGCGCGCAGTTGATCCAGGCATTCCTTGAGATCGGCGGCCAGGCCGAAACCGTTCTGATAGCGGTCCGCGGCCGACTTGGACAAGAGCTTCATGATGATGTCCGCCACCGTGAGTGGGATATCGGGATTGAGTTTCTCGGGGCTTAAGGGCAGCTTGGCGATGTGGGCGTGAATGATCTCCAGGGAGTTAGGGGCCGAAAAGGGAATCTGACCGGTGAGCATCTCGTAGAAGGTGACCCCTAAGGAATACAGATCGGTGCGGTAATCCACGGCGCAGTTCATCCTGCCGGTCTGCTCGGGAGACATGTACACCAATGTGCCTTCAATAACCTGGGGGTTGTAGATCTCCTCGTTCAAACGGGTGATCTCGGAGGCGATGCCGAAGTCCGTGATCTTGACGATATCCTCTTCCCAGTTCATGATGATGTTCAAGGGTTTGATGTCACGGTGAGTGATATTATGCTGGTGGATCTTTCCCAGGATTTCGGACAGGCGGATAGCTATCTCCAGGAAGCGCTCGATTGTAAAACCGCCCTTGATGATCTCCTTAAGCGTTACGCCGCCGAAGTCTTCCACGACCAGCGCCACGTGGCTCTTGTCATCGATGATCTCCAGGATCTTGACGATGCCGTCGATCGCCACGCTTTTGATCAGCTCGTACTCGTGCTTGAGGCGGGCCACTTCGGCCGGTGCAGGGTAGCGGGCCTTGAGCGCCTTGATAATGACCGTCCCGGGTGCGCCCTCGGGACGGGCCCGGTATACGACGGAATGCAGTGTCTCGCCCATTTGCTCCACAACCGTATAGCCCGGAAACTGTTCCATATGCGTAAGAAGCCCCCCCTGGGCTCTCTATCGTCAATGTAATCGGTAATCTGAAAAATATGTGCCCCACGCATCCTCCGCCATGAAAATGCGCAATCCGCATTGGCCGATCAGACGGTTCATGGTGGGCGAATATGCTTGGACGGCACCCCGTCGCCATGGTCACCAGATGCTGATCTTGCGCCTAATCACTTCCTTCCTGGCCGACCATGCCTTGACCACCGGCCCCTTTTAGCAGTGGATAGGGCGCTGTCCTTGCCCCTGTTCAGGGCTCGATCTTCTCACCCACCGAGACCCTGTTCTTGCCTTCGCGTTTGGAAACGTAGAGCGCCTCGTCAGCGGATTTGATGAGATCGTCCTTGTCCTGGGCGTGGCGCGGGAAGACGGCCAGGCCCAGGCTGATCGTTACTTGCAGCATCGCTCCCTCATGCGGGATCTCGATCTGTTCGACGCACCGGCGCACCTTCTCGGCCGCGATCAAGGCGGCGTCCAGATCGGTCTCGGGAAAGACGATCACGAATTCCTCGCCCCCGTACCGGGCGGAGACATCAACATTGCGGGTGTTCTTGCGGATGGCCCGCCCCACGCTCCTGAGGACCTCATCGCCCAGCTGATGCCCATAGGTATCGTTGAAGTGCTTGAAGTCGTCGATATCGATCATGGCCAGCGAGAACGGCCGGTTGTAGCGCCTGGAACGCTGGATCTCGGCATCGAGCATGAGCTGGAAGTAGCGGTGCACGAAGAGCTTGGTCAGGCCGTCGGTGGTGGCCAGATCGAAGAGCTTGGCGTTTTCCAGGGAGATGGCGGCCTGGGCCGCGATGAGGCGCAGGATTTCCAGGCGCTCCGGGGTGAAGGCGCCCGCGGTCAGGTTGTTCTCCATGTACAGGATGCCGGTGAGCTTGCCTTTGCTCGTAATCGGCGTGCACAGGATGGACTTGCAGTGCCCCCTAACGATATGCGGGTCGTTCATGAAGGCGCCTTCGGACATGGCGTCGGCCAGGATCAGGGGAGTGCCGCTGCGCGAGACATAGTTGACGATAGCCAGAGAAAGCCCGTCGCAGTCCTCCAAAGGGATGGACTGCAGCACCCGCGATTCGCCCAGGTGCACATCCTCGCTGGCCTCCACCGTCAGCCTGCCGTCGGATTCCAGAATCAGGTACCCGCGCTCGGCGCCGGCATTGGCCATGGACATGTGCATGGTCTTCTGGAGCAGACGCTCCAGCATGATCTCGCTCGAGATCACCTGGGAAACCTGCATGACCGTGGACAGATCCAAGAAACGCGAGCTTGATTCGGTGGCGGTCGTCTGAATTAATGTCGCGGTCTTGGCGGCCCTGATCTCGCTCCGTATGAGCTCCGGGTAGCGCGCTTCGAGGTCCTTGACCTTGGCCTCGGCCCCCCAGGAACGGTAGCACTGGTAGGCCCGGCGTATGAAGAGCCCCGCTTCATCCCGTGATCCGATGCTGATGTAGTGCTGGGCCAGGCGCTCGCAGGCTATCGCCTCGTCCAGAATAAATTCATTCCGGCGGGCGCCCTCGATCGCGGCATGATAGAGCCTGAGCGCCTCGTCCAACCGGCCCGCCAGGCCGGCGGTCTCGGCTTCGACAAGGTCGTACTTGTGTTTGAAGTTTTCAGGGCAGAGCGCGGCCCATGTGCGCATCTTGCGCTGGTTGCGGCGCAGGATGGCGTTGAATTTCCGCGCGCGCTTGACCTCGCCCTGCCGGAGCAGGCCCGTCATGATCAGGGAATAGTGGAAATAGTGATTAACCGTCAGGAGGGTGCCGATGGGGACATGGATAATCTGATCCAGTTCCTCGGCAAGTTTCAGGGCCTCCTCGTATTCCCCGTACAATGCATGCAGGAAGATCTTTGGGTACAGAGAGAAGCACAGGCCGAAATGGTTGCCCTGCTGTCTGAGAAAGTCGATAACCAGGTTCAAATCGAATCCGTCGCCGGAAACGTTGGCGCGCTCGGGCATGAGCCCTTTTATGGTCTTGATCCAGAGATTCACCAAATGGTATTGGCCCACGATCAGAGGGTCCTTGAGGGTCTGCATGAACTCATGATATTTCTTCAAATCATCCAGGATATCATCCAGGGTATGACAGCACATGAGTCGGACCTCGGCCCCGGCGTTGATGCTGTGTCCGGCAAAGATGAAATCACCGGCATTGAGGGACAGCTCATAGACTTTGGCAAAGATCTCGTAATCATGCCGGATATGTTTCTTCCAGTGCTGGATGAAGAAGGCGAAGACGTGATGTACCTGACCCGTGAGCTTCAGGTTGCCGAGCCTTTCATTGAGCTTCAAGGCCATTTCGCCGATGCGGTAGCTGAGCTCGTAGTCGCCCGTCGCGGTCTGGATGATACAGGCCAGGGCCATAAAGGCCACGGCCGAATGCGGCATCAGACGGCCGTGTTCCAAATTGTCGTTCACCCCTTTCAGGGCAAAGAGGGCAAACAGATTGGGATTCGCATAATAGGCGGGAACACCGGTAGAAAGCATGATCTCGTGCGCCGCCAGGGTTTCCTTGTCTTCGATGGGCGGCAGATCCAGGATCTTTTCCAGGGGGATCTTCTTGAGCAGTCTCCGGGCCTTGATAATCTCCCAGGCTACCGGGCCTTTGCCTACGTCAATGGGAATATTGATTCCGAACATTTTGAGGCCCTTCAGTCCAAGCTCGATGGCCTCCTTGGGCGGACGGGACGTGGTGTACAGGACGAGCATGGTTTTATAGGCCTTGGCCTTGTCGATCCTTGAGGCGGCCTTGTCGATGATGATCTCGAAAAGGCGCGCGGCCTCGGCAAAGTCGCGATTCAGGTATTGACACTCCATCTGCTCGAGGTAGAGCGCATATGCCAGGCCATAATCAGCCGTCCAGGCAGCGCTGTCCAGCAGCTCCAGCCCCGTACCGAGATAGTTGACGGCCGCCGCATAGGCGGTGGAATCCTTGGCCTTGATGCCGGCCTTGAGGTTGAGATCCGCCAGGCGGGTGCGTTCGGCGGGGTCGGTTATGAAACCGCGTCCCTGGTTCAGTTGATCCACGATATAGAAGATGCGGTTGAAGATTTGGTCGTCCGCGGTGCGCCCCAGATCCAGGGTGCCGATCAGATAGTGGACCAGCTCGCGTTCCTGGGGCGACAGCAGCGAAACAGCCGCTTCCTGGATCCGGTCATGGTGAAAACGGTACAGGTCGCCGCTTAAGTTGATCAGTCCTTCCTGAATCAGGGTGTCCAGCGTGAAGAGCAGCGCTTCGATTGCCTGGCCGGTGATGGTCGCCAGCGTAAGCACGTCGAAACGGTTGCCGATGCAGGCGCAGACCGGGATAAGCTTGAGGGGCTCGGCGGGCAGGTCATGGAGTTTACGAGCCATGAATTCCACGACATTGTCCGTCACCTGAAGGTCCTGAATCTTTGGTAAATCCCAGGTCCAAACGCCCCCCGCCGCCTGGGCGATAGTGCCCTCATCATAGAGGGTTTTCAAAAACTGGTTGACGAAAAAAGGATTGCCCTTGGTCTTGTGGTAAATGATGAGCGCCAGGGGGTGCGCGATCTCGGGATCGCAGTGCAGGAAATAGGCGATGAACTCTTCTACGTCCTCGGGCTTGAGCGCGCCGAGGGTGGCGGTATTGACGGTAACGCCGCCGGCGCGCATGGCATCCGCGGTCAGCATGAGGGGGTGATGGGCCGCCACCTCGTTGTCGCGATAGGCGCCCATGCACAGGCAATGCCGCAGATCCTTATCGGTGGTGATGGTTAAGATAAGGCTTAAGCTGGCGCTGTCGGCCCATTGGAGGTCGTCCAGGAACATGACCAGGGGGTGCGTCCGATCGGCGAATACCCGTACGAAGTTCTTGAAGATTAGGTTGAAGCGGTTTTGCGTCTCCTCCGGACCCAGCTCCGGGATGTCGGGCTGTTTGCCGATGATGTGCTCGACCTCGGGGATGGCGTCCGTGATGATCTTGCCGTTCGGTCCCAGAGCGGAAAGGATCTTGTCCCGCCAGTCGAGCAGTCGCTCATCACTCTCGGTGAGCAGTTGACGGGCCAGTCCCTGGAAGGCCTGGATGATGGCGCTGTAGGGTACCGAGCGTCGGAACTGGTCATACTTTCCGCTGATGAAAAACCCCCGTTTTTCGACAATGGGTTTGTGGATCTCATGTATCAGGGCCGACTTGCCGATGCCCGGTTCGCCCTTCACCAGCAGGATTTCCACTCCGCCCCGGCTTACCCGCTCAAAGGCGGCATGCAAGAGCGAGAGCTCCTCATCGCGTCCGACCAGGATCTGCGGCAGGATGAAGCGCAAGGCCATATCGTGCCGTCCCAGCGGGAACGGGGTGATACGGCCGGCGGTCTTGAGCCTTTCCAGGCATTCCTTGAGATCGGCGGCCAGTCCGAAACAGTTCTGATACCGCTGCGCCGGTGCCTTGGACATGAGCTTCATCACGATATCGGACAGGATTCCAGGGATATCGGGGTTGAGCTTCTCCGGGGGCACCGGCACCTTGGCGATATGGGCGTGGATGAGCTCCATGGCGTCTTGGGCCATGAAGGGCACATCGCCGGTGAGCATCTCGTAAAACGTGACCCCCAGGGAATACAGATCCGTGCGGTAATCCACGGCGCAGTTCATCCGTCCGGTTTGTTCAGGGGAGATATAGGCGAGCGTCCCTTCCATGACCGTGGGGTTGGATACCTCTACATTCTGGCGGGTGAATTCCGCGGAGATGCCGAAGTCCGTGATCTTGACAATATCCTCTTCCCAGTTCATGAGGATATTCAAGGGCTTGATATCACGGTGCGAAATATTACGGCGGTGGATCTCCCCCAGGATCTCGGATATGCGGATGGCCAGTTCCAGGAAACGTTCGATTGTAAAACCGCCCTTGATGATCTCCTTAAGCGTTACGCCGCCGAAGTCCTCCAGAACCAGGGCCACCTGACCTTCGTGATCGATAACGTCCAAGACCCTGACAACGCCTTCAACCTCCAGGCCCCGGATTAGCTCGCACTCGTGCTTGAAGCGGGCGACCTCGGCCGGCGTGGGGTACTCGGTCCGCAAGGCCTTGATAATGACCGTAGCGGACTCCCCCTCCTTACGTGCCCGATAGACCAGCGAATGCAAGGTCTCATCGATCGGCTCAACCATCGTATAACCGATAAAATCTCCCATCTCAAACCATCTCCCTATGGACTCATATCGTCAGCCGCGAGATGGATCTGAATAATTTCTCATCCTTTCTTGCCTCTGCGGTGTTCTGATTCTTCACCTTTCCCTCTTTGCTTTTCCAGCCTTGACAATTGCTCGGATCTTCTTACTATGATATAAATATTGAGTGTTTCTTTGCAATGTTACGGTATGAGGAGAAGCGGCATGAGAAGAACTTTCCTTTTTACCCTCCTGGCGGTCCTTGTCTGTTCGTCCGTCGCTTTCGCCGATCGCAGCGCCGTGCTCTTCATCGAGATGGAAAAGGAAGACGCGGATTCGAAGGACCTGGAAGAACTCCTGACCGTGGGAGGCATCTACTCCACGATGCTGGCATCCTACGATCAGGTGTACTGGCTTGTAAATGAAGACGCCACGCGCGACAACTTCTTCGAGACCCTCCTGACCGCGGTGGACGCTTGGGCCACGGTCGATCTCTACATTATGGCCCACGGCGGCATGCAATACTTCTGGGGCCACTATGACGACCGCATCTATGTCGATGATATCCTCGGCCTGGGGAGTTTTCCCAACATGCGGCACCTGCGCATGGTGTATGTCGGCACCTGCCACGGCTGGGACCTGACCGACGAGTTCATCGAAATCGGCGCCAAGAGCGCCTTCGGCAGTGACGAGACCATGGTGAACTTCCCCTTCTTCTTCCAGTTCCTCTATGCCTTCGCGGTTCAGGGGGATTCCCTGCAAGAAGCCGTCATCTCGGGTTCGGCCGTGACCGGCGATGAGAGCTTCCGCATCAACGGCGACACGACGTTGCATATGGATACGGACAACTGACCGTAGTCCAAGTCCATGACAGGAGACTAGAAAGCATGCGCACACATCCTTTGACGGCATATGTAATGGCCTTCATGGCCTCTCTCGTAAGCTTCGGTCTCATTTCCTGCAAGTTCGTCGAACAAGCGGGCAGGCTGCAATGGTCCAAGACCTATGGGTATAAAGAAGCCGATACGGCCCTGGCCATCGATCAAAGCGGCGAAGGCGGGTATTTCGTGGCCGGTTACACCAAGTCCATAGGGGCCGGCAATAATGACGTGTGGGTCCTCAAGCTTGACAGCGCGGGTACGGTAGCGTGGGAGAAGACGTTCGGCGAAGCCGAATCCGAGTTCGCCTACGCCGTCAGCCGCACCCCGGACAACGGCTGCATCGTGGCTGGAGAGAAGCGAATCTACAACGTGCTGGACGACTATAACCTGACGCCCAGCTACAAATGGGACATGTACATCATCAAGCTCGACGCGTCCGGCGCTACCCTTTGGGAGAAATGGTACGGCGGCGACGATTACGACCGGGCCAACGGGGTCATACCTACCGCGGACGGCGGCTATATCGTGGCCGGGCATACGCAGTCCTATGCCGACGGCTACACCCCGCCCCCGCACAACAAGAAGGATATCTGGATCATCAAGCTGACCGCAAGCGGCGAAAAAGCCTGGGAGGTGGTGCACGGCGGAAAAGAGGCCGACGGCATCAACTCCATAGCTCAGACAGCGGACGGGGGTTACATCGCGGCCGGATTCACGGCTTCCTACGGCGCAGGCAGCTATGATTTCGAGGTCCTCAAACTAGGGTCATCCGGGAATATCCTCTGGGAAAAGGCCTATGGCGGGACCTTGCCGGATGTGGCTAACTGCGTCCGGACCACCGCCGACGGCGGTTATATCGTAGCGGGCGAGACCTGGTCCTACGGGGCCGGCAAGACCGATTTCTGGGTCCTGAAGCTTGGCCAAGACGGGACCGTGCAATGGTCGCGCACGGTCGGCGGCGCCGGGTTCGAACGGGCCCAGTCCGTGTCTCAGACCAGCGACGGCGGCTATCTGGTGGCCGGGTACACGAGCTCCACCGGCGCCGGGAACAAGGATGTCTGGACCGTCAAGCTCGATGCCCAGGGCGCCTTGCTCTGGTCCCAAACCTATGGCGGCTTAAGCTGCGATATGGCCTTCGGCCTTAAAACTACCGACGACGAAGGCTACATCGTGGCCGGCAACACCTCCTCCTCCGGCAGTGGGGATATCGATGCCTGGGTGCTCAAGTTCGCCAAACCCGAGAAAGCATGGGTGAATTGAAGCCTGTTTCAGAGCGGCTCTTCCTTTATCGGCAGGTAGCATACGGCGCCTGCGCGGTAGGATGGGTGGAGCGAAGCGCAACCCATCACTCTATCGATAGACAATGTCTATCATGGTGTTCGTAATGCATATGATTTGATCATGATTAAAAAAGATGGGTTACGCTGCGCTGCACCCATCCTACGAGCTACTACGAGCTACGAGCTTGACACTGCACATATAGATATTTATGCTTTAGTCTATAAATAGGGGGGGATATTATACGGATCCGCATAATACGACATGATAAATAATCGAGAGCCATAATGAACGTAATTTATTCAATGGTTAATAAGGTTTTCGAGAATGATTCATCGGCAGGTTATACGGACAATAAATTGGTAATCCGCTTCATATGCGGATCGGCATAAACACTGTTAGAGGTCGCTAATATGAATATTCAGCGCACAAAAAATTATATTGCAATTTCAATTCTCCTTATTGCCATTTCTGCATGTGAATGCTTGAACGAACGTATTTTGCAAGACCTGGATTGCCCAAAAGGGCCACAGCATCTTGTGATTTCAGAAATGAAAAAAGGAAACCCAACTGAGATACTCACACATATTTCAATTCTCGGCCATGGAGAATTCCTTTGCAGCCATACAGGTAACGCCCTTATCGTATCAGCTCATGGTGCTCCAGTGTTAGCGCGTTGGTCTTCTGTTCGTTCAATTGAAGTAATATTACCATCTGGAGCCAATGTCTTATTCAAAGCAGATCAGGCAAGGGGTATAAAAATCATCACCAAACAACAACAGCCCCTAACCAGCGGCTGTACCCGACTGCCAGGGCCGCACTTGCGTGCAGACTTGTCAGCCCATACTGGCCCTGGCAGACGGTAAGCCGCACGTTATGCGTAAGGAGAACTAATGATAGCAATTTACAGATGGAATGGTGAATATTTCGGCTTTATAAGGAATGGCCATTTATTCAATGCAGTATCTCAATACTTGGGCTGGGTTACTGACGATGGTCGAGTATGGAGGAAAAACGGCACTTTTTTAGGTGAAATCGAAAACGACAATTACATCCTTAGGCGTACTTCTATGGCAACGCCAGCCACTCGAGCAACAAGAGCAACTCCCGCTAGTCCTGCCACACCTGCTCGTAGAGCAAATCGAGCAGCAAGAGCTTCAAAAGCGGGAAGAGTTGATGCACTTGATGAATTTGAAAGCGCATAACAGACGGCTACGCCGGATCGCCGATAAATCCGGCTCCCGGTGACCCATGGGAGTTTATGGGGTCAGGTCTTGTTATTTGCATGTATTTAAACTTGACGCAAATAACAAGACCTGACCCCCTATGGCGGACAATAAATCGGTAATCCGCTTCATATGCGGATCGGCATAAACACTGTTAGCGAAGTCAATTACGAATGAAGATCGTTCGAGAAATTACATCCCATGAAATGTTGAGGCGCTTTGCCATTGGCGAAGTCTTCTCTGAATTCTATGACATTCCCACTGATGAACATCGAAATAAAACGCTTCTTCTTTTGAAGTCAGGAGAACAAAATAAAGAAATTGAGGGTATTAAACGGGCTCTTGCGGGACGCCAATGTCTTGTGGACTCTTTACCACAGGCTAAGTGGTACCTTGCTAATTTGCCCGTAACCCACAGCCAATTTTCCACAATCCAAATCTTTAATTCTCACGAGTGGGTTTGTTATTCAGGTGGAACACATAAATTAATCGATGCCGCCACCAACCTGCGTGATGCACCTGGTAAAGATAAAAGAGTCGATGCTATTGTGTCCGCATTCAAACAAGGGAATGTTGAAATGCAGGGTATAACTCTCATAGGGCAATCGGAGAACGGGCCCTTTACAATTGCTGAAGGTAATGCAAGGCTTGTGGCCGTTTATCTTTGTTGCGTTGATGAACAGACTAGACCAATATCTCAAAGTGAAATAGAAATTGTTTTAGGAATAACAGTAATGCATGAAATACGCTAACCCGTCGCTACAACCGATCGCAGCCCGCTGGGCTGCTCCGGCTGAGCTTTTCGTTACAATCTCCAAAAAATTGATATACTTTTAAGGCGCCATATACAGAGTATCGCTAATAGCACATGATCTCTGCTTTCATCACGTTCTAAAAATCAGGCAGGGGCTGGTGAAACGCCCCTGCCTGCATTCTTATAGCACCTCTATTTGGCCTGATATGCGGCGTCGATGATGTCCTGGTTTTTCTTCAACACCACGCGGCGCTTGACCTTGAGCGTCTGCGTCAGCGTGCCGTCGTCCACGGAGAAGTTCTCGGACAGGAGCACGATTTTCTTGGGGATCTCGTACCCGCCGTACTTGCCTTTCAGGGTGTTCTCGATCTCGCGCATGATCAGATCCTGGACATCCTTGGTTTCCACGAGGGCCTGCGGATCCTGAGGCAGGCCATGCTGCTTGGCATAGGTGCCCAGGACATGGAAGTCTGGGACGACCAAGCAGATGTTGTAGGGCCGGTTCTCGCCGTATACCATGGCGTTCTCGATGTAGGGGATGAGCCGGATATCCTCTTCCATGGCGGACGGGAACACGAACTTGCCGTTCTCGAGCTTGTACTGCTCCTTGATGCGGCCGGTGATGAAGAGATAGCCGTCCTCATCGATGCGGCCCCTGTCTCCGGTGCGGATGCCGCCGTCTGCGGTCATGACCGCGGCCGTTGCCTCGGGCTTGTTGTGGTAGCCCTGCATGACATTGGGGCCGTAGCACACGATCTCGCCGTCTAAGGCGCCCTCTTCCACCACGGACTTGTCGATCACGATCTTAACCTTGTCGATGGCCCGGCCCACGCTGCCCAGCTTATAGTTCGCCGGGCAGTTCATGGCGATGGCGGGCGAGGTCTCGGTCATGCCGTAGCAGTCGTAAACGGGGATGCCGATGTCGAAGAAGAACTTGGCGATATCGGGGTTCATGGCGGCGCTTCCGCTCATGGCGCCCCTGAGCCGGCCGCCGAAACGCTCGCGGATCTTGGAGAACACCAGCTTGTCCAGGATCGCGCATTTCAGGTTAAGGAGCGCATCGGACTTGCCCTGTTCAGCCAGTTCGCGCTTCTTCTTGACGCTTTCCACGGCCATGAAGAAGAGCTTCTTGGTCAAGCCCTTCTCGGCGTTCATCTTGGCGAAAAGGCCGTCATAGATCTTGTTGAACACCCGCGGCACGACCACGAGAAAATCGGGTTTGACCTTGAGCATGTCCTGGGCCAAAGTGCCGATGCTCTCCATGATCGCAATCTTGCCGCCCAGTTTGATGGCGGCATTGAGCTCGGCCGTCAGGGCATAGGAGTGCGCCCACGGCAGGATGTTCAGTATCGTGTCTTCCCTGGTTATCTCGGGGTAGATCTTCAACCCGGCGTTCGTATTGCTGGTGAGGTTGCCGTGGGTAAGCAGCACGCCCTTGGGATCGCCCGTGGTGCCCGAGGTGTAGATCAGACATGCCACGTCATCGGGCTGGGGCCTGATAGAGGCCACCGGCTTGGCAGATCCGATCCGTTCGAGCTCTTCCATGCTGCCGGGACCCGTGCCTTCCACCAGGATCAGTTTTTCGAGCGTCTTGATATCCTTGGGAAAATCCTTCACCTTTTCCAGGATCTGGGGTTTGGAGCAGAAAAGCACCTTGAGCCCGCTGTCGGCCACGATATATTTCCACACCGAGGTCAGCTCGGCCTCATACATGGGCACCCAGCGCGCGCCCAGTCCGAAGGCGGCATAGGCGCAGATGACCCACTCGGTGCGGTTATTGGCGATAATGCCGACGGCGTCACCCCTCTTGACGCCCAGACTCGCCAGGCCGGCCCTCAGGTTGTCCACGCGCCGGCCGAACTCGCCGTAGGTGATCCAAACATAGTCTCCGGCGGCATTCTTGGTGCCGATCATATTGCTGTCAGGATACCTCTTGAGAGTCTCTTCGAGAAAATCCACCAGATTGTCCGGTTTATCAAGTTGATAATGATGCATTCCTACCCTCCTTGTAATATCTCCAGCCACTACATACCATGGATAGCGGGTTGTCAAGAGTGATGCGCCCGCAAGCAATGCCGGCGGTCCTGCTTTCCATTCTCTCTTTCACAATCATGAGGAGATCGTTAGCATGAGCAAGACTCGGTGTCAGGTTCCCAAGGCAGCGCGGCAAATGTTTTCCGCAAATCGGCAATCTCTTTCCCACACGGGCTTCCAATTGTTGGCCGGGAGGCGGCGGGCTTCCCGCGCAAATCGTCTCCATAGCATCTTTTCCATAGACCGCTCCGGACATCCTTGCCGCTATGCTATATTATATAAGTTGGCAACCGACTTGCATACACCGTTTTGATAACAGGATGGTTTTGCCGGCATGGCAACGGTTGAAGTTCACGGCAACGAAGAGTGATGGGAGACCACCGATGAAGACAATCCGGTCCACCTCAAAGATTTCCTTGCTGTTCCTGTGTTCTTTCATGATCGGAGCATATGCTCCGTCCGTAGTCCCGTTCTGGATCATGCGGGCCGTTGAAACAATCGGCAACGTACCCGGATATATAACCACTGACGACACATCGCCGCGTATTGAAAACGCGCCGATGCCGGCCGATCCGCGCAAAATCACCATGGTCTTCGGCGGAGACGTCATGCTGGCGCGGGGCGTTGAATCCGTGATCCGGGACACGGCCGGCGGCGATTACACCTGGCCGTGGGCCAATATCGCCCCTTATCTGAAACGCGCCGATATCGCCTGCGTCAATCTGGAATCACAGATCAGCGAGCGCGGAAAACCCGATTTGACCAGGATCTCAGGGCCATGGTTCGCGGCCAAGGATCAGGCTGTTCAGGGCTTGGTCCATGCCGGCATCGACATGGTAACGGTAGCCAACAATCACTGCTTCGATTACGGTCCGGATTCCCTGACGAACAGCCTGGAGAATCTGAGACAGGCCGGGATCAAATACAGCGGGATAGGGTCTTATGATGAGGCCTACGCCCCCGTCTACCTTACCGTCAAGGACAAGAAGGTCGCGTTCCTGGCGTATACCAACCAGGTCTATCCCTGGTATCGGGCCACCAAAGGCTTCAAGCATCAAATCGGCATCAGTTGGCCTGCCAAAGATGGCGCGGCCTGGCTGTCATATGACAACCTCGACAAGGGTATCGCGCGCGCCAAGAATGACGGAGCCAACATCATCGTGGTGTCCATGCATTTTGGGGTCGAGTACGATACCACGCCGAGCCTGGCTCAGGAATTGTTCACGCGGCATGCCATTGACCAGGGCGCGCATATCGTCATCGGACACGGGCCGCACATTGTGCAGCCCGTGGTAGTCTATAAGCACGGCATCATCGCCTATTCGCTGGGCAACCTGATCTTCGACCTGCAAGAGAGCAGGCATCCCGGGGTATCGCGGGGGATGCTGCTTGAAATCGATTGGGAAAACGGCGCCATAACCAAGGTGACGCCCCGTTACACGCGCAATAACGAGGCCACCTGTCAGCCTGATTTCGAAACCGCCGCTCTGTCCTGCGGCACGCGTTCCGGCTGGTTGCCCATCTTAAGCCTGCTTCCCCGTAGCCACGGCATAAGTCATAAACCCGCCGTTTAAATTCCGGGCCTTGAATCCCTGCTGGACCAGGATGCGGTAGGCGATGTAGCCCCTCAAGCCCGCGGCGCAATAAACCACATAGGTCTTGGACCGGTCGAGTTCGGATAGCCGGTCGCGCAAGCTGTTTAACGGGATATGCAGCGCGCCTTTGATGAAGCCCGACATATCCAGTTCCTCGTGTTCGCGCAGGTCGATCAGCACGTGATCCGCGGGCAGGTTGTCGATCTCCTGCCAGGTTACGATCTCGACATCGCCTTTGAGAATGTTATTGGCCACGTAGCCGGCCACATTGATCGGGTCCTTGGCCGATGAATACGGCGGGGCATAAGCCAGTTCAAGCTCCTCCAGGTCACCGGCGCGCATGCCGGCCTTGAGGGCCGTGGCGAGGACGTCGATGCGTTTGTCCACCCCTGCCCCGCCTACGATCTGGGCCCCCAGGATACGGCCGTCCCCAGGCGCAATGATGAGTTTGATGGACATCAGCTCGGCGCCCGGGAAATAGGAGGCATGCGAACCGGGATGCGTGTAGCTCACAAGATAAGGGATCTTGTGCTCGGACAGGGCCTTCTCGTTCGCACCCGTGGAGGCGGCGGTGAGGTCGAAGACCTTGACCACGGCCGTGCCCAACGTGCCGCGAAATACTTCCGTGCGCCCTAGGGCGTTGTCGGCCGCAATGCGGGCCTGTTTGTTGGCCGGTCCGGCCAGGGCCGTAGAAGTGGGGATGCCCAGGATAAGGTCATGCACGCACACCGCGTCTCCCACGGCAAAGATGTCCGGATCCGAGGTGCGCAGGGAAGCATCCACCGCGATATGGCCGCGCGGACACAGATCGATCCCCGCGGCTTTGGCCAGAGCGTTCTCCGGACGGATGCCGACCGAGAGTATCAGCATGTCGCAGACGATTTCAGCGCCTGAATCGGTAGCGACCCGCAGGCGGTTGTTCCGTTCACTGACGGCTGAAAGGCCCTGCCCAAGCAAGAGCTCCACGCCCTTGCCACTGAGACCGGCCTGCACGATGGCCGCCATGTCCGCATCAAAAGGCGGTAGGATCTGAGTGAGCTTTTCGAGCACGGTGGTTTTGACGCCGCGCTCGGTGAGGCTCTCGATCATTTCCAGACCGATGAATCCCCCGCCCACCACCACGGCCGAGGCGGGACGCTCTTGATCGATATAGGCCTTAATGCGATCCGCGTCCGGGATGGTGCGCAGCGTAAAAACCTTCTCGTTGTCGATCCCGGGCAAGGGCGGCTTGATCGGCGCGGCCCCGGGGCAGAGGATCAGCTTATCGTAGGTCTCTGTATAAGTTTCTCCGCCGGCATGGTTCATGACCGTGACGGTCTTGGCCGCGCGGTCGATGGATAAGACCTCGCTGAATGTTCGGATATCGATGTGGTAGCGGCTCTCAAAGGCCGCGGCCGTGGTCACCAGGAGCCGGCCTCTTTCGGGAATAGCGCCGCCGACATAGTAGGGCAGTCCGCAGTTGGCGAACGAGATGAACTCGCCGCGTTCGAAGAGGATGATCCGGGACTCTTCGCTTACGCGGCGGGCCCTGGCCGCGGCCGTGGCCCCGCCGGCCACACCACCGATGATGACAAGTTTGGTCCGCATGCTCAAAACTCCTTATGATGTATGGCCTGCCCGTACCAGTCTCTTTTCGATTCAGGATACCCCATAATCAACCGGTGAGCAGGCGGTTTGTCAATTGCAATCTTACCGCAGCCGTTCGGTCTTCACCCCCCCGCACAGACCTGTCGGCCGTCGCTGAGAATCTGGTTTAGGTGCGGATTCGGACGTTCCAGCCAGGATGATCTGAAACGCCGCGCGGGCGGCGCTCCCGACCACGTTGGAACAATGCTCCTGCATGCCGGCGGCCAGGGCCGCCTCGATATCCTCGGGAGAACGCAGGTTGAAAGAACGGCCCATGAGCTTTTTCTGAATGTCATAACAACGGCAGGTCCCGTAGCGCGCAATGAAGTCCTCGTGCAGCTTTTTGACCAGGTCATAGGAGCGCATGGCCGCGAAAGGGTCCTGAAAGTCTTTCAGCGTCCGACCGAACAGCAGTCCGATGACCAACGCCCCGCCGGTGAGGCCACCGCAGGCGCCGTCGCCCGTGAGCCCCAGGCCGTCGGCCAGGCCGCTGGCGGCCCGGAACACGGACTCGTCTTTCATTTCCAGGATCTCCAGGAGGGCGGCCACGGTGCTCTGGGCACACCCGGTACAGGTCTTCTCATAGTGTTTGCCGAGTTCGAATACCTTATCCAAGCGTGAATCTTTCATATGCTCCTCCCTTTGTTTTTTCAAGCGCATGCCACCCATAGGTGGCGGGAGGCATGCGCTTCTTTTTTTCAGCGTTGCCCTCAGATCAGAACCGCCACCGCTGGGGCGGACTGAACAGAATCCGATCGCCGTCCACCCTGCGGGTGAAACCGTTGTCCTTAAGCACATCCACCACCAGCACCTCAGGCCGGGAGGGAAACGGCAGGGCCTTCTTGAATTTAACGGCCTTCGATGGGGAGGTGAAGAGCTCGGTCACGATCTCGGGGATGGTAGCCTCGCCGAGACGGGCCAGCGCGGATAAGGTCTCGTCGCGCAGTTCCCGGTAAAAATCTTCAAAGGCCTGGAAGAAACCGACGCACTCTTCCTGGGAATGGGCGGCATCGGCCAGTTCGACCGGGTGCAGGGGTTCGATCTGTATGCCCTTGACCACCTCGGGGAACCAGGTCGGGCTACGATGGGAGTCCGAGGCTAGGGCAATGAAGCCCTGCTCGGCCATGCGCCGCAGTCCTGCTGCGGCCTGGATGCACTTCTCGAAGGTACTGTCGTAAAAGGGCGGGTTGATCTCCACGGTCACATCACCGGTCAGCGCCAGGCGGTTCAAGGGATCATAGAGACAGACATGACCGGGGCTGTGCGAGCCGTCGTGGATGATAAAGAAGCGTCCCACCTGCCAGCCGGAGAACTCGGTATCGCCGAAGCGGCGTTTTTCGCGGCCGTCCAGCGTGAGCACCTCGGCGCATTCGGCCAGGGAACGCTTGCCCGGCAGGATTACACGGTCCAGCAAGAGACGCAGTGCGCTGCGGAAGGCTGTTCCGCTTTTGTCTTGCGCGAAGGCCAGGATGCTCCGCCAGACCTCCTGATAGGCCTCGTCATGGTAGGCCGGGAAGGCGCGCGCATACTGCTCGATATCCTGCAGCAAGGGTATCCAATCCCGATAGGGTTCGTAATAGTATTCCAGCATCCTGAAGTCGCCCAGCCAGTGCGTGGGAGTCTCGATCACCGGCAGCTCGGGTTCGGGTAGCAGGAAACGCACCGTGTCGAAGCCGGCCTCCAGGACGACATCGTTGTTCATGGCATGGTCCCAGTGGCCCTGGGTATCCATGAGCACCAGGGTCTTGGCGCCTTTGGTAACATACTTGCGTAAAACCTCCAGGATGCGGCCGCGATAAAAAGGTTGGACCCCGGCATCAAGCATGAAGACCATGTCGCCGTCGCGCAGGATATAGACGTTGCTCGAAGGTGGGGAGAGAAAGAACGAGAAACCGATACAGCCCTCGATCTGCCAGACATCCGGGGCGATCTCCTGGACGCTCGAACGGGCGTATTCCTTTTCCATGTCCGGGAAGCAGAACGGGTGAAGCTTTTTCTCTTGATTGTCGGTCATGTAATACCTCCTTGGGTTTTCATTACGCATGGATAGGAGCATGATGCGTGCCGGACCCCACGACGTGTCTAATGCTTTGTTATTTATGATTTAATTTTAATTTTTAATAATCTCAGCCAGATGATTGACGTTATACGGTCGCCTAACTGGCAATATATGGTCTTATGACCTTGCCTTTCTCTCCGGCTTCATCTATGATGCCCGGACTGGAGGCACCTTATGGCAACGCTCCCCGAGCCCGTACGCTTCAGCGATCCGCAATGGCGTTTCCTGAGCGTGCTGTACGTGTTGGGCGCACCCGTGCATGTCGATGTCGCGGCCGTGCTGGCCCCCTTGAAACCCGGCGAGCTCCTGGACGCACTGAGGCGTGGGCAGTCCGCGGGGCTCTTGCGACAGGACCACCCCGATATGTTGACCTTTGAGAACGCCACCGACCCAACGATTGAAGCGATACTGCGCAAGAAAGATACTCAGCCCTTCCGCCGGGCCCTACTCGCGTCCATCGAGGAGCATGACCTGGCACAGCGCATCCCTGACCAAGCCCTCATCAAGCTGCTGGCCGAAGCCGGACGGACGCATGAGGCGGCCTATCTCGCCGGCGAACAGGCGCGTCTGGCGCTGTCCGAGGGGCATCTCGCCGATGCTTTGAGCCGAACGCAGACGGCCGTCAGCCTGCTCGCCAACCGGCATGAGAGCCCGGAAGACGCACGCCTGTATGTATTGGCAGCCACCTCCCTGGCCGAGCTGCGTTTTCGCGCCGGCATGGGGCTGGATGATGTCGGCCCCCATCTCGACAAGGCCCGCGCCCTGGCTAAGAAGCTCGGCGACCGCCGCTCACTGGCATTGATCGGCCTGCACCAGGGCCGGCTCTATTTTCTCAACGCGCGTCTTGAGGATACCTTGTCCGCCCTACAGGTTTCCCTCTCCGAGGTGGAACGGCTCGGCGACGCCGATATCCTTGAACAAACCGCGGAGTTCCATGGATTATATGCCTATCTGCAAGGTCGTTACAGGGAGGCAGTCGAACACTTCGACCGCGCCATGAACGTCCCTAATGAAAACTACAGCCCCTTCGTTCCGCTCTATCTGGGCTTCAGCGCCGCCTCTGTAGGCCAATTCCACCGGGCCGTGGGATTGCTCGATACCTACAGCCACAGGTGCCTTCAGCGAGGCCACCAGGCCTTATCCAGCCACGCCCGGGCAGTACTGGCCTATGTCCTGACCCTGATGGGGCGAGGTCGCGAGGCGCTCGAAAAGTTGATTGATAACCAGGACATGAGCTCCATGGGCTATTGGATCACGGAGATGATCCGGATCTACCAGACGTTCACGGCCGGCGGCATCAGCGAGTCGCATGCCCGTATGACTGAGGCAGTGGGACGCTGGGGAGGCACGGCGCCGGCCATCCGTCAATACCCATCACCCTGGATGCTGGAGATGCTCGATGAATACGATCGTCTCACCCTGGCGCCCATCCCGGGATTCGAATTTCACAACGAGATCGAACGTATTATCAGCGGCCCCAACATCCATCTCAAGGGTGTGGCCCTACGCCTAAAGGCCCGCCGCTTGAGCTCGGGCAGGAAAAAACGGGCCTGCCTGCAGGAGAGCGAGATCAGCCTGGTCGAATCAGGCGATCCGCTCGAGGTCTCGAAAACCCGCCTCGAACTGGCGCGCCTGCATCTGACAATGGGCGAGCAGACGCAAGCCCTGGCGCAGACGCTCAAGGCCCGCGAGGGCCTGACCGGTCTTGGCGAACGTTTCTTTCCCGACGACCTGCGTTATCTGCTCCCTGAAACCGACCAGCGTACGCCATCATCGCCTTCAAGCGGCCAGGCCTTTACCGGGATGCTGGACATGCTCACCGAACTGATCCCCTCACCGGATGTCCATGATCTCCTGGGACAGGTCGTATTGGCCGCCAGCAGCTATGTGCGCGCCGAACGCTCCGGCCTCTTCTGGTTCGAACAGAAAGGCCCCCTGCTCAAGGGCGGGCGCAACCTGCCCACGGACGAGGTCTTTGGCGATGCCTTCCGTGCGAACCTGACCTTAGTGTTCACGGCGCATACCAGGGGCGAGCCCTTGTGCCGTACCCTGACCGGAGATGATAGGATAACACGGCGGGTGCTCTGCCTGCCGGTTGAGGACGGTGTGCTCTACTTCGACAACTCCTATGATGTACACGCCTTTGACTTCCTAGATCCCGCCATGCTCGGCGGTTTGCGCCGCATCCTCGGCACGACCATCAAAAAAGTCCTGGAATATCACCGTATCCGGCAGGAACGCGACCTTCTGGTCTCCCAGCGTTCGCTTATCGACGTTCGTCCGGACCGCGGCGAGTTCCTCACCGGCAATGCCCGCATGCAGGAGATCCTCTCCGAGCTTGATCGCGCCGCCACGACCGACGCCACGATCCTCATTACCGGCGAAACCGGGGTGGGCAAGGAGCTCCTGGCCAAGCGGGTGCATGCCGTAAGCCCGCGCCGGAGAATGCCCCTGATCACGGTCGATCTCACGAGCATCCCAGAGACGTTGGTGGAGAGCGAGCTCTTCGGACATGAAAAAGGGGCCTTCACCGGGGCGGACAGCCAGAAGCGGGGGCGGATCGAGCTAGCCCATCAGGGCACACTCTTCATCGACGAGCTGGGCGAGATCCCGGCCAGCGTGCAGGTCAAGCTCTTGCGCACCCTCCAGGAACGGTCGTTCATGCGCCTGGGCGGCAGCCGGGTCATTAACTCGGAGTTCCGGCTCGTAGCCGCCACTAACCGCGACCTGACGCAGGAGGTCAAGGCCGGACGGTTCCGCCATGACCTCTACTACCGGGTAAACGTCATGCCGGTGCATGTTCCGCCGCTACGCGAGCGGGTAGAGGATGTGCTCTTGCTGGCGCGACATTTCCTGGGCCTTTTCGCCGCGAAGTACCGGCGACCGGACGCCGCGCTCACCGAGGAAGACAAGGCCCGCCTTGCGTCCTATCCGTGGCCCGGCAACGTGCGGGAGCTCAGGAACGTCATCGAGCGCGGCGTCCTGCTCGGCAGCGGCCCACAGATCAACCTTTCGCTCCCCCTGGACGCCCAGCCCTCGGCGGCGCACCCCTTTGCCGACTCTCCCACCCTGGACGAGGTGCAGCGCCGGTACATCGCCTGGGTGCTAGAGCGCACGAAAGGCAGGATCGGCGGCTTTGGCGGCGCGGCCGAGACCCTGGGCATGAAGCGCACCAGCCTGAACGCCCGCATGAAAAAGCTGGGCCTGCGCTGAGCATATGTGCGCCCAGGAGACGCCGGTTCATTTGCAATTGACGAAATTCCGGCTTGATGCCAATATCTCCTCGTGGGGAGTGCCATGCAATCATGGAATGACAAGCTCGTGTCACCCACCGCGGCCCTGGCGCATATCAGGCCCGGCATGAAGATCTTCATTGCTACCGGGGTTTCGGAGCCGCGCGCGCTCGTCAGCCGCCTCATGGCGGAAGAGGCCCACAATCTGCAGGACCTGGAGGTCATCCAGCTCGTGAGCTTGGGAGAGCTCATCACCCTGCCGGGACTCAAGTCCAGGAGGTTCAGACTCAAGACCTTCTTCTCGGGCTGGGCGGCTTCAGAGGCCGTGAGCGGCGGATTCGTGGACCTCATCCCCTGCCGCTTCTCGCGCATCCCGGCCCTGATCGAATCCGGGCATCTGCCGATCGACGCGGCCTTCATCCAGATCACGCCGCCGGATGAGAGGGGCTACTGCGGCCTGGGCGTGTCGGTGGATGTAGTACGCCAGGTGGCGGGCCGGGCCAAGATACTCGTGGGCGAGATCAACGCCAAGGTCCCGCGCACCATGGGCGACACTTTGATGCCGGTGGCGGCCTTTGATCATCTGGTCGTCTCCGACGAAAGCCCTCCCTATTTCCCGCGCTGGCCCGTGGATGATGTGTACGACCGGGTGGCGGCCCAGGCGGCCTCCGTCATCGAGGACGGGAGCTGCATCTCTTTTTCCATCGGCCCGATCTATGAGGCCTTGAGCCGGCACCTGATCCACAAACGCGATCTGGGCATCCACACCCCTATCTTCACCGACGCCCTCATGGACATCGTGCAGAGCGGGGCCGTAACCAACCGTCTGAAAGGTACTTACCGCGGCAAATCACTCACCTCCTACGCCATCGGGAGCCGGGAGCTCATGGACTGGCTGAACGGCAATCCACTGGTCGAGTTCCAGGGCATCGACCTGGTCTTCAACCCGGCCGAGATCGGCCGCAATCCCAAGTTCATGGCCGTCATCCCGGCGCGCAAGGTGGATATCAGCGGCTGCGTCGCGCTGCCTAACGGCAAAGGAGCGATCATCACCCGGCCCAGCGAGATCATGGACTTCATCAACGGCGCCGAGCTCTCGCCCGGCGGGTGCACCCTCTTCGCCCTGCCCAGCCGCAACAGCAGGGGTGAACCCAACATCCTGCCCTCCGTGGAAGCCTTCCCGAACCTGTTGGGCATGCGCGAGTCCGTGGACATGGTGGCCACCGAATACGGCGTGGCCAACCTCAAGGGCCGCAGCCTGCGCGAGCGCGCCCAGGCCCTGATCGACATCGCCCACCCGGATGACCGGCACGATCTGATGGAAGCGGCCAAGGCGGGCAATATCATCTATACGGACCAAATCTTCCTTTCCGAATGCGCCGCCCGCTATCCGGCGGAGATAGGCGAACGGCATACCTTCAAGCACGGCCTGGAGGTACGCTTCCGTCATATCCGCCCTTCGGACGAAGAAGACATGCGCCGCCTTTTCTACCGCTTCTCGGACGCCGCTGTGTACTCCCGCTACTTCAGCACCATCAAGACCATGCCGCACGCCAAGATGCAGGAATACGTGAACGTGGACTGCAACCGCGCCATCTCCATCGTGGGCCTGACCGGACCGCCGGAACAGGAACGCATCATTGCCGAGGCGCGCTACGTCAGATACCCCGACCGTCCGCATGCCGATGTAGCCTTTATCGTGGACGAAGCCTACCAGGGCCTCGGTATCGCCACCCGCCTCTTTCGGATACTCACGCAGGTTGCCAGGGAACGCGGCCTCAAAGGCTTCACCGCCGATGTACTCGGCACGAACAAGGCCATGCTCAAGGTCTTCGAAAAAGGCGGCCGGCCGGTCAAGGCCACCATCGACCAAGGCATCTATGAGCTGAGCATCCCCTTCGAGGACTGAATCGAGCTTTTTTAAAAAAAAAGCAGGTCTTGGGCGACCTGCGAAATGAGGAGGTTCTATGGGGAATGTGCCTTGAAGAACCTGCTTATCTTATCGTCATCATCCGCCAAAGCTTAAGCATCTTTTCTTGAGGAAAGCATCCCTGTGCGCCCCGGTCGCATGCCTCCTTTTCTCTTTAGAAAAACCGGCGCACCAGGGGCAGCTTCAGCCGGTAGGGCTCATAACGCAGCGTCGGGTCAAGCTTAAGGGTGTTCTTGACCACGGGCTTGTAGTGGGTAAAGGTATCGAAGCCCGCTTTCCCGTGGTAGGACCCCATGCCGCTATCACCTACCCCGCCGAAGGGCAGGGTATGCGAGGCAAAATGGACCAGGGCGTCGTTGATGCAGACCCCGCCGGAGGATGTCCGGGTCAGTACGCGCCTCTGTTTGGCTCTATCGTGCGAGAAAAAATACAGGGCCAGGGGCTTGGGACGTTCATTGACGAAGGTTATGGCCTGGTCCAGGTCGTCATAGTCAAGGACGGGCAGAATGGGCCCGAAGATCTCCTCCTGCATGATGGCGTGCCCGGGCAGGATGTCCGCGATGATGGTCGGGGCGATGTATCTTTGGACGGCGTCGGTGTGCCCGCCCGCGATGATATCGCCCTGCCCCAGAAGCCGCTCAAGGCGCTGGAAGTGGCGTTCATTGACGATCCGGGCATAATCCGGGCTGCGGAAAGGGTCGGGCCCGAAAAACTTCCCGGTCCAGTGTATGAGGGCCTTGAGAAAAGGGGGTTTGATCGCACGGTCCACGAGCAGATAATCCGGGGCGATGCAGGTCTGTCCGGCGTTGAAAAACTTGGCCCAAACGATGCGCCGGGCTGCAACGGGGATGTCGATCTCGGCATCGACGATGCACGGGCTCTTGCCTCCCAGCTCCAGCGTCACGGGGGTCAGGTGGCGGGCGGCGGCCTCCATGACCAGCCGGCCGATAGCGGTGCTGCCGGTATAGAGGATGTAATCGAACTTCTGATCCAGGAGCATGCGGGCCTCTTCGGCCGCGCCCGTGACAACGGAGATATACTTCGGGTCGAAATTCCGGCTGATGAGCTCGGATATCAGGTTCGCGGTGTGCGGGGCGAACTCGGACGGTTTGAGGATGGCGCAGTTTCCGGCCGCCATGGCGTTTACGATCGGAGAAAGGGACAGGGTGAAGGGATAATTCCAGGGCGCGATGATCAGGGCCAGCCCCCTGGGTTCGGGCACGATGAAGCTCCGCGAGGGCAAGAGATGTTTGGGGGTATGGACGCGCCGCGGGCGGGTCCAACAGGTCAAATGGTCAAGCGCATATTTGATCTCGTTCTTCACCGTTCCGATCTCGCTGGCATAGACCTCCAGAGCCGGCTTGCGCATGTCGGCATAGAGGGCCTCAACGATCAGCCGGCTGTTGGTTTTGACCATATCGAGCAGACGCCTGAGCTCTGCCTTGCGAAAAGCCACCTCACGGGTCCTGCCGCTGCCGAAAAATACACGCTGGTCTTCAATCAGTCGGATAATTTCATCCATACGCTCCATGTCGATCCTCCTCTTGCGTTTTCAATCCAGTATTTGCCGCGCCGATTCCCCCTCTGCGAGGGATCCGAGCATTGCAGAACACGGCATAGCTTGTTATGATGAATAAAAGGCCGTACATCGCTGTCAAGTGGGAGGGGCTATGATCTACGGGGCGTTGCTTGGATTGGGTTTGCTGGCCGGGATATTAAGCGGCCTGATCGGTATCGGCGGCGGGGTGATCATCGTGCCGGCCCTGGTGCTGCTCTTCGGTTTCTCCCAGCACATGGCGCAGGGGACGACTTTAGCGCTGCTGGTTCCACCCATCGGCATCCTGGGCGCATGGGCCTATTACCACCAGGGCTATGTGGACCTGAGAACCGCGGCCATTATCTGCGCCGGGTTCTTTATCGGCAGCCTCTTAGGCGCCAACCTGGCGACCGGATTATCGAACGTCGTGCTGGAGAAGATCTTCGGCATAGCGCTGCTGGCGATCGCCCTGAAGATGATCTTCTTCAAATGAACGGCGGCGCGACCCGGCTGTGTTAAACCTCCATAGGCTTATCCTCGGATATGCCGATCAGCGGGGACTCTTTCATGAGGACGCCCACCAGGAGATTGAGGATGGATAGCACGATGAAAACAATCAGAAAAGGGGTCATGGAATGCGTGGTTGCCGTACGGAAGGCATCCATGCCGTAGATGAAGATGACCCCGGAAATCTGACCGGAGAGTACGATCAGGCCTTGTGAGGTTGACTCCGGCGCCGGATAGCTGATCTCGGCCCCGTATTGAAATCCGATCGGTCCGGCCGCCATGATGAAGAAGCCCAGGATAAAACCGGAGACGAGCAAAGCGCCGTACCCGGTCATGAAGGTCAGCCCGATAAGGCCGGGGATAGTGCCGAGCATGGCCAGCAGCAAGAACGGCTTGCGCCGGCGGAGCTTGTCAGAGAGCAGGGGCAGCGTAACGGCGCCGGCGATGCCGCCGATCATCATCATGGCGCCGATGAGGCCGGCCTGTTCGGAATTGAAACCGCGCGGGGCCAGGATCTGCTCGATCCAGGTCGTGACGGCGTTGAACATCCCCAACCCGATAAAGAAAATGATCAACAGGATGAGCATGTCTCTTTGCCGAAACATATACTTCAGGCCCTCGAAGACCTTGAACCGTTCTTGTTCGGTCAAATGCGACGGCGGCGTGGGGGGCGCCTCCCGCATGAAGGCCACAAACACGACAGCGACGAGGACCGTCACCACGCCATAGGCCGTCAGCATATACTGCATGGAATAGGACTTCAGGAGCTGCGGGGTCAATACCATGGCCAGGATGATGCCGATGAACTGGGAGAGCGAGGCCAGTCCTGCGGCCGTGGCCCGCTCCGCCAGCGGAAACCAACTGGCCCCCACCTTGGTGATGGCGTTCAAGATGAACGGCTGGGCTACGGCCAGACCGATCTGGCAGACCATGATCATTGTAAAATCAGCGGCATACAACCCCTTGAGCAGGCCGAAGACCCCGGTCAATACCGCGCCGATACCGATGCCGATACGGATGCCGAAGGTGTCGATGACATACGAAGCCGGAATGCAGACCACCAGGTAGACCAACATGAAGCTCATGGACAAAAAACCGATCTTAAGGGTCGAGACCCCATAGAAATCCGCCGCTTCACTGGTGATGGGGGCGAAGTTGACCCAATGCATCTGCAACACCGCATTGAGGAGGGCAAACAGCAAGAGGATGACCCAGCGATAGCCATAGACCCGGATGGGACCCGTTCCCGACATAGGCATGTTCCTCCCGTTCATGATTGACAGCCTGCCTACGATCATATGCTATTTATCAGCTTGAATCCATGCATTTCTGATGCTCTCCACCGTTAATGGGAATTAAAGATCAGGCTAGCGGATTCCGAACAATCCTGTGAAGATCTCATGGGGGTAAACTGATGAAATCGCTTGTAGTGGAAGACGACGCCACGTGTCGGACCGTCATGCAGGCCTATTTGGCGCCCTTCGGGGAATGCCGGCTCGTAGACAACGGCAGGGATGCGCTGGCCGCCATTACCGAGGCCTGGGAGTTGGGCCGGCCCTTCGATCTCGTATGCCTGGACATCATCATGCCGGAGATGGACGGACACACCGTGCTGGCCGGAATCCGCGAGAGGGAAGCGGCCCGCGGCGTGACCCCGCCGCAGGGCATGAAGGTCATCATGACCTCGGGCGCTGGTGATATGGACCATATCGCCCAGGCCTTTGAAAAAGACTGCGTGGCCTACATCGTCAAGCCGGTCCTGAAAAGCACCTTGCTGGAAACGCTCAAGGAACTCAATCTGATCCCATGACGGGCGGTTTTACAACTCTACGCCCAGGACCAGCAGATCATCTCTGGCCTTCTGAACCTCGGGGGCCGCTTGGCGGACAATGCGTTCGATCATCTCGGGTATACTCAGAGAACGATCCTGTTCGCAGATCCGCTTGATGGCAGACAGCCCCTCGCCCTGATCCCACGGCGCGCCGTCCCGGTACCCCAGGACACCATCGCTGATGAGGAACAGCCGATCACCCTGGTTCACCTCGATCTCCTGGCTGCCGAAGGCAACCATCTCACTGGCGCCCATGACGTCGCCTTCCATTTCCAGCGTGTACACCCGTCCACGCGCCGGCATGTAGACCAGGGGAGGATGTCCGGCGAAGACCACGGACAATTTAGCCTTGCGGCGGTTTAAGAGGGCATAACAGGCCTTGACGAACTGGCCTTCCGGCAAGACTGCGCCCAGCACGCTGTTCATCATGCGCATGGTTTCCACGGGCGTTAAAAGCGGGCTGGCATTCTGGCGGATCAGGGCCTTAACGGCCGAAGTGATGAAAGCGGCGCCGACATCGTTCCCGCTGATGTCGGCGATGAAGTACGCAAAGATGCCCTCATCGATCTTCACCACATCATAGAACTCCCCGCCCACGACGTGCAGGGGTTTATAGAAAACGGCAAACTGCGCGTCCGGGAGATCGGCGGGGTTGACCAGGATCGCCTCCTGGGCATTTTTAAGCTGCTGCAGGTGCAAACGCTGCTGCTCGACCAGCATCTGGTGGGCTTCGCGGATGCGCAGGTGCAGCCTGATCCTGGCCAGAATTTCCTCTTTCTCGAACGGCTTGGTGACATAATCAACGCCCCCGATCGTCAATCCTTGGACCTTGGCCTGGACCTCTCCGACGGCCGACAGGAAGATGATCGGGATCTCGAAGGTGCGCGGGTTGGCTTTCAGTTGGGCACAGGTCTGCAGGCCGTTCTCGCCGGGCATCATGATGTCCAGCAGGATTAAATCCGGCATCTCGTTCTCGGCCATGATCCTGCCACCCAGCCCTGACAGGGCATATATGACTTGGAAGCCTTCATTTTCAAGGGTGTGTTTGAGAACCCGGGCATTCACCTCGACATCATCGATCACCAGAATTCTGGGGATATTCGGCAAGAGAACCTCCTTATTTCGATACCAGCTTCAATTCCGCCAGCATCTCCATAAGCTTGAGCTTGTCAATGGGTTTCACCAGGTAGCCGTCGCACTGTTCGCGGAAAGACTGCATGACGTTCTTGGGGTCGCTCAAGGCCGTGGTCATTATGATCTTGACCCCGTCATGTCCGCCGATCCCGCTCTCCTTCTCGATCCCGCGCACTGCGGCGAGGACCGCCTGTCCATCCATCTCGGGCATCATGATGTCCAGGCAGATCAGATCGTAGCGCGGGTTATGCTGCATGGCCATGGTAAAGGCCTTGACGGCCTCCTTGCCATTGACCGCGATATCACTCTCGCCGTACGGTGAGAGGAATTTCTGCAGCACGTTGCGACAGATAAAGTCGTCTTCCACGATCAGGGTCTTCATACATCTCCTCCTTCATCGGTTTTTTTCATCAGATCCGCGGCCTGCGCAAATGCTGCGAACGCTTCCCGCACGCTGTCAAGTGCATCCTTGAGGGTCTCCGCGTTTCCGGTAAAGGCACTTTGTTCCAGGGCATAGGCCGCCTGCCGCAAGGTCTGGGCGCCGACGGTCCCGGCCGCCCCTTTGAGGGCATGGGCCTGCTCCCGTACGGCAGCGGCGTCCGACCGGGCCACGGTCTGCCCCAGAGACTTCAGCCTTTGAGGAACGTCGGCCATAAACAAATCGACGACCTCCCGCATGATCCGCCTATCGCCGTCCAGACGTCCCGACAAAAAGGCTTGATCGAATACGGCCAGCGGCGCCTTAGACTCTGCGGTGCTCGCGGAAGGCTCATTCGCCATGACGAGGCCGATCCAGGGGGCCAGAACGGCTTGCAGGGTTCCGCCGTCAATGGGCTTGGTGATGTAATCATTCATCCCGGCCTCCAGGCCTCGGTGCCGGTCTTCGGCCAGCACATGCGCGGTCATGGCGATGATCGGCACGTGCGGGTTCAAAACCCCGTCCATGCCGGCGCGGATACGGCGCGTTGCCGTGATACCGTCCATCTCCGGCATTTGGATATCCATGAGCACCATATCATACGCCCGTCCGGCCAGCGATTCCAAGGCCTCGGCGCCGCTGGCGCAGATATCGGCATGGTAGCCCATATTTTCCAGAATTGACAGCGCGACCTTGGCATTGACCGCGTTGTCCTCAACTACCAGGATGCGCACCCGGCGTTTGATATCCTCGTTCACACGGTAGCGTGTGATGATCGGGCGTACGGATTCATCCGCCCCCCGGACGCGGCCCAGGGCTATTTGCAGGGCATGATGGAGATACGATTGTTTGATGGGTTTGGTCAGATAGCCGGAAAACCCGATCTGTTCCAGCACGCTCACCTCGCCGCGTTTTCCGGTCGAGGTCATCATGATCAGGATGGTGTCATGCAGATCGGCATCGTTCTTGATCGTAGCACCCAGCATATCGCCCGGGCCGTCCGGCAGATGCATGTCGATCAGGGCCAGGGTATACGAATCGCCTTTTGCATGGGCGCTCTTCAGTTCCGTGAGTGCCCGGGCGCTGTTCGGAACTTGTGTATGGCGGCATTGCCACGCCTGCAGGTTGGCGCCCAGAGCCAGCCGGCTGGTGGCGTTATCATCGACCACCAAGATGCGTATCCCCTTGAGATCGGCGTATGGTTCTTCCTTGGGCACTTCTAAGGGCGCCTGCTTGTCGAGCCGAACGATAAACCAGAACGTGGAGCCCTGTCCATCCACGCTTTCGACCCCGATCCGTCCCCCCATCATCTCGGTCAGTTGCTTGGCGATGCTTAAGCCCAGTCCGGTTCCACCGTATTGCCGATTATAGGAGGCATCCACTTGTGAAAAAGGCTGGAACAGCTTCGAGCGCTGATCCTTGGGGATCCCGATACCGGTATCCTTGACCAGGCCGTGCAGCACCACCTGGGTGTCTCCCTCGGACTCCAGCCGCAGGAGAAAGCTCACCTCCCCGGCCGGGGTGAACTTCACGGCATTGCCGATCAGGTTGTTGAGGATCTGGCGCAGGCGTCCGGGGTCGCCGCGCACGTGGGACGGCACGGCCGGATCGATGTAACACGCCAGCTCAAGCCCCCTGGCCTGGGCCGTGACCGAGAGCATGCCGTAGAGGTCCTCGACCAGGAGGCGCAGATCGAAATCGATATGCTCCAGCACCATCTTGCCGGCCTCGACCTTGGAAAAGTCCAGGATATCATTGATAATGGTCAGGAGCGCCTGGGCGCTGTCCTTGACCGTGCGCGCAAAGTCGCGTTGTTCCGCGCTCAGCTCGGTGTCGAGGATCAGGTTGGTCATACCGATGATGCCGTTCATGGGGGTGCGGATCTCATGGCTCATGCTGGCCAGGAACTCGCTTTTGGCCTGGTTCGCGGCCAGGGCCGTCTCGGTGATGATGCGGTTGTGGGCTTCGCGCTCACGGATCTCTTCGTTCCGCGCGCGTTCGATGGCATGCTCCAGCACGTCCACGGCCAGGCGCATGGTGCCGGTCTCGGCCGCGGACCAGGTCCGGGGCGCATCGCAGTCGGCAAAGACGATCCCGCCCCACCACTGTGATTGCACGATGATCGGCATAAGGAGCAGGGACCGAATACCGTCCTGCTCCATGAGACGGCGCTCGGTCTCTGAAAAATCTTCCCGGTTGCCGGCAATGATCGGCTTATCCCGCGTTTCCTGTACCCATCCGCTCAAACCGGCCTCGGATAAGGGCCTGTCATCCTGGAAGCAGGTAATCTTGCCGAGGTGCGGGGCATGCCACGCATGCATCAGCCTGACCTGCGGGGCTTCATCGTGTTCGCCGTAGCTGCGATAGAGACCGACGCGCCCTAACGTGGCGGCCCGTCCGATCAGGCCCAGGGCCTGCTCGATATGATATTCCCAGTCGACATCCGCGATAAAGATCTCCGCGCAGCGGCTGACCGCCTCCAAGAGGGCGTCGCGTTGCTCAAGCTCGACCAGGGCCTGTTTGCGTTTGGTGACGTCGAAGCCCGAGCCCACGATAGCGGGGCGGTTTTTGTGCTGGATGAGCGAGGCCGAGTATTCATACCAGCGTATCTCGCCGTGGCGTGTGATCACCTTGATCTCATCGCGCTGGCCGTGGCCCTGCCCTTGCAGGCGGGCCACGGCCCTTTCCCGCACCAGATCCCTAAACTCGGGGTGGACGACATCCCAGAAATGCCTGCCGTCCAATTCTGAGGGGCTATATTCCAGCATGGCCTGCAAGGCGGGGTTGGTATAGATGAAGCGTTCGTCCTGGATGATGAAGATCGCCGCGCCGGTGCTTTCGGCCAGGTTACGAAAGCGCGCTTCGCTCTCCCTGAGCATCTCTTCGGCCTGCCGTCGTTCGGTGACGTCGCTCATAACGACGAAGATGGCCTCGACCCGACCTTCCTTAAAGAGGACCTGACTGGAAAGGCGCACGTAGTGCACGCCGCCGTCCTTGTTGATGACCCGATAATCACTGGGCGTATAGGGGCCTTTGAGCATGTTGTGCAAATTCTCGTACAAGCGCGGCAGATCATCGGGATGCACGAAACGGCTGACGGGCCGGCCGAGGACCTCTTCCACACCATAACCGGAAATGTGTGCGATGGCGGGACTGACATAGTGGATGTTGCCCTGGACATCGATGGAGAAGATCACGTCATGGATATTTTCCACCAACGTGCGGAAACGCTCTTCCGAGGATTTGAGCGCCTCATCGGCCTGTTTGCGTTGGTCGATATCCTGGATAATCCCGTCATAATACAGGGGACGTCCCTCGGGGTCGCGTCTGACCTCGGCATTGATCATGACCCACATGGTGGAGCCGTCCTTGCGGTAAACGAGCGCCTCGTAGCACTCGACCAGCCCCTGTTCGTCCAGGATGCTTTTCAACCTCAGACGTTCCTCAGGATGGACATAGAGATTGCGGTCGCCTTCCATGGCGGACTGCATGAGATCATGAGGATCCGCATACCCCAACATGCGCGCAAAGGCCGGGTTCACGGTCAAATAATGACCTTCCGGGGTAGTCTGAACGATCCCCACCACGGTGTTTTCGAAGATGCCGCGGTACCTGGCCTCGTTCTGTTTGAGCGCCTGCTCGATGAGCTTGCGGTCATTGAGATCCATGCACGAACCTTCGATAGAGATGGGATTGCCCTGGACGCCCTGTTGCAGGCGCATATTCAACAAGCCCCAGATCCGGCTGCCGTCCGCGCGGTTCAGGAGGGTCTCATAACCCACGACCTCGCCGTCTTGCATCAGGCGTTCCCGAAGCGCTAGCCCTTCCTGGGGATCGGCCAAGAGTTCATGCCCGGCATCGTCATAGGCCTTGATCATATCCGCGGGCGTCTGGTATCCGAGCATGCGCGCGGCGGCCGGGTTGACGGCGATGAAACGCCCTTCAAGGCTCAGCTGGAAAATACCCTCGATGGCGTTCTCGAAGAAGCTGCGGTAATGCTCCTCGCTCTGGCGATAGGCCCTTTCCATGCCCTCGATCTTGCGGTCCCGCTCGATTTCCTGAAAGACACGGACTACAACGGCCGGGAGACGTTCGAGCAGCCACGTATCCTTAATGAGGTAGTCCCGGGCGCCGGCCTTCATCATCTCCACGGCGATACCCTCATTGCCCATACCGGTGATTACCATGAACGGTATCGCATCATCCGTACGGCCGCCCAGGGCCGCGATGACCCGTTCGGCCTGCATGTCCGGCAGGCTATAATCCAGGATGACCAGGGCCGGTGGCTTGCTTTCCAGACAGGCAAGGGCCTGACGGCCGTCAAGAGCGAGTTGACAGACAAATCCCGCTTCTGAAAGCGTGATCCGTATCAGCTCGGACAATCCAGCGTTATCCTCAACGATGAGGATCATCCCCTCCTGCTCGGGAGCGCTCGGATTGACGGTCCTCCCTTCCGGCACGCTATGCTACTCCTCGATGGGCGCGATGCGCAGGATGCGGATGAACTGGCCGAGATAGCGAATCATTTCGGTAAAACTTTCGTAGTCCACCGGTTTGGTGAGATAGGCGTTGCAGCCCATGCGATAGGAGGCCTGCACCTCGCGCGGATCGTCGGTGGTGGTCAGCATCACCACCGGTAGGCTTTTCAGGCGTTCATCGCCCTTGATGCGCCGGAGCACCTCCTGCCCGTCCAACTTGGGGATGCGGATATCAAGGAGGACCAGATACCCGTTGGCCAACTCCGTTTTTGAATGTTGGCTTTTGAAGAGATAATCAATGATCTCCTGCCCGTCGCGGAATCGCCGGATGGGGTTGACCACCCCCGCATCCTTGAGACAATCCTTGATGAGCTCGGCGTGGCCTTCATCGTCCTCCACCAGGAGTATCATCATATCCTTATAGGCAATCTTGTTCACGCATCCCTCCTCCTATCCATCCTGTTTGATCATGAAACAGAAGCGGCTGCCGTGCTCCGGGGCTTCTTCCACCCAGATGCGGCCGCCGTGCCGGTCGATGATGCGGCGTACGACCGTGAGCCCGAGCCCCTCGCCGGAAACCTGCCCGCCCGGTTCCAGGCGGTGGAACAGCTCCCAGATCTTCTCGCGGTGTTCGGAAGGGATGCCGACCCCGTTGTCTTGCACCGCAAAGATGCACTGTCCATCCTTGATCTCACCCTCGATGAGCACCCGTAGAGGACGCTCAAGGCTGCGGTACTTCAGGGCATTGTCGATCAGGTTGGAAAAGACCTGGCTCAACTGAGAGGCGTCGCAGCGGCAGGCCGGCAGATCGCCGATTTCGATAGCGGCGCCTGCCTCCTGGATCTGGAAACCCGTGGCCGCCACTACATGGTGGATCAGAGCCGCCATGTCCACGGTCTGCATGTTCAGCACGGCGCGTCCCAGACGTGAGAGCTGCAGGAGGCCCTTGATGAGGCTGTCCATCTTCTCCACGCTGGAACGGATGAACTTGAGGGCCTTGGGGATGGTTTCCTCGACCAGCGGAGCAGCGGCCGCGCGCAGATCGGGCGGTACCTCTGGCGCCTTCATGATCCGGACCAATTCCCCGCAGGCGACCTCCAGGCGTTTGCCGAAGCCCTGGATATTGAGCAAGGGCGAGCGCAGATCGTGCGAGGTGGCGTACACGATGCTTTCAAGCTCCTGATTCTTGCGCTTGAGCTCGCGGTCGAGCGCTTCAAGCTCGGCCTGGGCTTTCTTCCGCGCGCTGATGTCCGTGAACTCGACCGCGATGGCACCGGGTCCGGTCCTGAAAACCGTGACCTCATCCATGACGGTGAAACGCTCATCCTGGTAAGAGATCTCAAAGGACTGCGGCCCGAGCTCACCCTTGGCCACCTGGCGGTACATCTCCGGTATCCCCGTGGCTGCCAGGTTGGGAAAGGCCTCTTCGATCGTCATCCCGACCAGATCCTGATGCACGATGCCGATCAGGCGGTCCGCGGCCGGGTTGGTCCCGCCCAGGACCAGGCGTCCGTCTGGTTCGAGCCGGTAGAGATACATACCCAGAGGCGAAGATTCCACGATGCTGCGGAACGTCTCCTCCGAGGCCCGCAGGGCATCCAGGGCGCGCATGCGCTCGGAAATATCGCGTACCCCGCATTGCACCTCCGCCAGCGACCCGTCGGCCTTGCGGATAAACCTTCCGGAGGTCTCGACCCACAGCCATTCGCCATCCTTGCGCAGCGTGCGGTGTTGCAGGATATAGGTCTCGGCCCCTTCCCAAAACCGTTTTCTGATCGTTTCCCTCACCGCTTGCCTGTCATCCGGGTGGATAAAGTCTTCGACGGGACGCCCGACGATCTCCTCCGGTACATACCCCAGGATGCGGCGGCAGGCCGGCGAGAGGTAGATGATCGTGCCGTCCGGGGCATGGCGGCTGATCATGTCATAGGCGTTCTCGGTCAGGAGCCGGTAGAGCTCCTCGCTGGAGCGCAAGGCCTCCTCGGCCTGCTTGCGCTCCGTTATATCCTCCAGGACGGTGGCGAACTGACCGGGTGCAGGCCGGTAGGCCGAGACCCTAAGGTGCTTGCCCAGATAGGCGGAGTACATCTCAAAGCTGATGGGCACGCCGTTTTCCGCTACCGGGAGGAACGCATCGAGATAGGTACTACACCCCGGGGGAAAGACCTCGCTGGCCTTCCTTCCGACAAAGGACTGGCACGCCACCCCGGTGATGCGCTCCATGGCAGGGTTCACGACCAGATACTCATAGTCCATGGCGCGACCTTGGTCATCGTAGATAACCCGCTGCAGGGCCAGACCTTCGGTCATGCGTTCGATGATCAGGCGGAAGAGCTCCTCGCTGTGTTTCAGCGCATCCTCGGCCTGCTTGACCTCGGTGATATCGCGCACCGATTCGATGGCCCCGACGATATGGCCCTCACGGTCAAGCAGCGGCGAAGCCGCCACCCAGACATAGGCGCCCCGGCCATGGTAGAGGGCCGGGGTAAACACCTCGGCCTGGATCACGGCGCCCTTGCGGGCAACGTTCTGGTAAAGGGCGGCGATCTGCGCATCATCCTTGTCGACCAGGTCCATCAGGAAATTCCTGGCCTGCCCGTAAAACGGCGCCGCACCGTAGGTCCGGTCCTTGCCGAGCATCTCGGCCTTGGGTACGCCGGTCATCTCCTCCACGGCCCGGTTCCAGGCAATGATCTTCTTGTTCTTGTCCATGATGAAGGTGGCGTCGGGCAGGAACTCGATGATGTCGGCCAGCTGTTTGTTCGCGCTTTCCAGTCTTTGCTCGGCTTCGCGGCGTTCGGTGATGTCGAAGGCGCTGCCCTCGTAATACATGAGGTCGCAGCGCTCATCGTGAACGGCCCTGGCATTGATGGATATCCAGCGCTTGCTGCCGTTACGGCGGTAAACCTCGGCCTCGAAGTTTTCGACATGCCCCTGATCGGCAAGGATATCTTTTATTATCTGCCGCTCTTCGGGGTGCACATAGAGCACGTGGCCGATATTGGTGATCTCGGATATCATCTCCTCGGGTGAGGAGTATCCGAACATCTGGGCAAAAGCGGGGTTGACGCTGATATAGCTGCCTTCCGGCGAGCTCTGGAACATCCCTTCCATGGCATTTTCGAAGATGGAGCGGTACTTCTCCTCGCTCTTCTTGAGCGCTTCGGCGGCCTTTTTCTCCTCGGTGACATCGCGGAAGTACCAGACCCGACCATAATATGTCCCATCCTCTTCGCTTACCGGCGCGGTATAGCGATTGAAGGTCCGGCCGTCGGCGAGCATAACCTCATCTCTTCCGGCTTCCGAAGGGTGCGCATAGTAGGTTTTGACTTTCGCCAGGAATCCTTCCGGATCCGCGATCTTGCCCAGCGCCACTTGCAGCGTGCGCTCATCGGACCGTGATTCAAGCACTTCCTGCGGGATGCCCCAGAGCTCGATAAAGCGCCGGTTGAAAGAAAGGATGCGACCATGAGCATCCACCACCAGAATGCCCTCAATGGACGCCTCCTGCAAGGTGGCAAGCAACGTGGCCCGGAAATTAAGTTCCTGCTCGGCCTTCTGGGCCGCGGTGATGTCTTCCATCATGCCGAGCTGGCGAAAGGCCTTGCCGTCGGGACCGGGCAGGAAAAACCCGCGGTCCCTGATCCAGCGGTACTCGCCGTCCTTATGCCGCATACGGTAACGGGCCTCCCAAAAGGCGCAGGCCTGCTCGGCCGACACCAGGGACTGTAAGGTCGCTTCCCGGTCGGCGGGGTGCAGAAGTTCCCGCCACTGCTCAAAACCGCCACCCATTTCCTCGGGCGTCAGTCCGAGAACCTTCTCCAAGCTGGCCCCCCAGGTGATCTGTCCGGTCGGCACGGTATAGTCGTAGGCCACCTGGCCCGAGGCCTTTACAATCAGCTCATAGCGCTGCATCCAGGCCTGCAGTTCCTGCTCGGCTTCATTGCGCGCCGTGATGTCGATGCCGATGCCGAGGATGGAATCGAACCCGCCGTCTTCGCGCCACACGGGACAGCCATGCCACTCGATCAGCAGTTCACGGCCGTCGCGCGTATGCACGCGGTTCTCATTTACGGTCATCTCGCCGGCAAGCCGCATCCGTTCGAAGACCGCCGCCAGTGCCGCATGATCGGATTGAGGGACAAAGGTGTCGGCATAGCTCTTGCCGATCACCTCGGCGGGATCGTATCCGAGGGCGGTAAGCATGGCCCGGTTCATCATGCGTGTCCGGCCGTCGGCCTCGATCATGACGATGAATGTTGGGGAGGATTCGATCAGGTTGCTGGTAAAATCACGTTCGCGGCGTAGCAGATCCTCCGCATGCTTGCGGGCGGTGATATCGCTGCCGATGGAAAGGATGCCCGCGAGCTCTCCGGCCTCGTCCAGGACCGCCTTGTTGCTCCAGCGCATCCATGCCCGGCGCCCATCCTTGGTGATATTCTCATTTTCATTATCGCTGAAGCGCTCGGGGTCGCGGATGATCTCCTTGATCATGCCTGCCAGGTCCCGGCCCGACGATTCCGTTTCCGGCACGATGGTGTCCACCATATTGCTACCGATCAGTTCGTCCTCGGCATATCCGAAGAGCTCAAGTCCGAATTCATTCATAAAGGTGATCCGCCCGGAGATGTCCCATTTCAATACGACGACGCGCGCGTTCTCCACCAGGGTGCGGTATTTTTCCTCGCTCTCGCGTAGGGCCTGTTCGGCGCGCACCCGTTCGGAGATGTCGCGCACGGCCGTGGCCCGCACCTCGCGCCCCCGATAGGTGAACATGCGTCCGCGCAGCTCGGCCGGAAAATGGCTGCCGTCCTTACGTTGACCAATTCCAAAATACGTTTCCTCTGATTTCGTGCATATTTGGTGCGCCATCACCGGACGCGTCTCAAGGGCAGCCAGGTCCGTAACCTTCATGCCGATGAGCTCCTTGCGGCTGTACCCGGTCATCTGCGTGGCGACCTCGTTGACATCGATACAGACGCCGTTCTCGCTGAAGAAAACGGCCTCGAAGGTGGCGTCCGCGAGGGCCTTGAGCCGCTCCTCGCTCTCCTTGAGGGCCTGGTCGGCTTGCTTGCGCTCCGTGATGTCATGCACCATGAGCAACAGGTGGGCCTGCCCCTGCAGGTCGATGATCTCGCCTGAGACAAGACCAGAACGGAGCTCGCCATGCCGGGTGCGAAAGGGCGCCTCCCAATCATGCAGGGATCCGCGACCCTGAATCTCGTCAAGCAGGCGGGCGCGCTGCTCGGCATCCAGGATCCCAAGCTCGATTGAGGTCTTGCCGATCATTTCCTCGCGTGAATAGCCCGTTATCTGCTGGAAGCGCTTGTTGACCTCGATAAAGCGACCGTCGGCGATAGCAGAGATGGACATGATCGCCGGGCTGGACCGGAAGGCCTTGAGGAACGTCTCCTCGCTACGGCGCAAGTCCTCCTCGGAGCGTTTGCGCTCCGTGATATCCACGCAGGTGCCCTCGAGATACAAGGGATTGCCCGAGGCATCGCGCTTCAGGTAGAAATTCAAGACCACCCACATCAAGGTCCCGTCCGCGCTTTTAAAGGTCACCTCGTATCCGGTGATCTCACCTTCCTTGAGCAGGCGCTGGACAACCCGCGCACGCTCCTCTGGGTCGGCATAGATCTGGGCGCCGATATCCGTGACGCGCGCAACAGCCTCTTGCGGGGAATCATAGCCGAACATGCGGGCCAAGGCCGGATTGGCAAGCAGCAGCCTTCCGTCCAGGGAAGTCCGGTAGATGCCTTCGATGGCGTTCTCAAACAGGGCCCGGTAGCGTTCCTCGCTCGCCTTGAGCCCCTCCTCGGCGATCCTGCGTTCAGTGATATCTTCGACATGCACCATGACCAGATCAGGCGGGACAAATGCATTGGTGACGGCAATCAAGCGGCCGGGTAAAAAATCTTGTGACCGGATCTCATTGCGCAGGATCTGCCTGGTTGTATAACAGCGTTCAAGATCTTCGACGATCTCCGGACGATCGCCATACATTTCGTCCGATCCTTTTCCCACGAACCGCTCGACTTGTCCGCCGGTGAGCACATGCGCGGCGTGGTTGTAGTCCGTCAGCACAAACCGGCCAGTGCTTCTTTGCCAGGTGAAAGTCGGCACGGGATTGCCCTGGTACTGGGCCTTGAAGCGTTCCTCGCTCTGTTCGAGCTTCATCTGGGAAAGCTTGTGCTCGGTGATATCCTGGATGATGCCGTCATAGGATGTTAGTCGGCCCCGGGCAGTGCGCCCCAGCACCGGGGTATTCCTGATCCACCGCAGGGAACCGTCCTTACGGATAATGCGGTGTTCGAGGGGGCCCGGATCATCGCCGTCCAGGATGCGCTGTGTGTGCGCCTGCACGGCTGGGCGGTCCTCCTCCGTGACCATGCGATACCAGAGGTAAGGATCGTCCGTGAGTTCCCGGCTGGTATAACCGGTCACAGCCTGACAGGCGTCACCATGCAGGGTTTCCACGGGCCGACCACCTTCCAGACGTACCGCGTAGGCATACCCGCCTATGGCCGCGATGATGTGTTGATAGCGTCTAGCAATCGCTCTCATGCCGTACTCCCCTCCGTGCATTCCATCAGGCGTCCAGGGCCGCGCGGATCTTTTCCGTAATCGCTTGTAATGTAAACGGCTTCTGAATAAAAAAGGTCCCCGGTATGTCGACGCCGTGCCGGGCGATATCGTCATGGGTGTATCCCGACATGTACACGGCCTTCAATCCGGTGCGCTCAGCCAGCAAGGCTTCAAAGAGCTGGCGTCCATGCATGGCGGGCATGACCACATCGGTGAGCAGGAGCTGTATCTCTCCGGTGTAGCGGCGTGATATTTCCAGGGCCGCGCCCGCATGCTCGGCGACCAGCACGGTGTACCCGCTGCGCTTGAGCATCTGCCTCACAAGGTCACGCACCACCTGGTCGTCTTCGACGACCAGGATTGTTTCGGTGCCGATCCGGCCATGGTCCGCGGCAAACGGCGTATCCGCCGCTCGGGGCGTTTCATCCACGCGCGGCAGGAGGATCGTGAACAACGTACCCTGACCTACCGTGCTCTCGACCGTTATGGACCCACCATGCTGCTTCACGATGCCGTACACCATCGAAAGCCCCAATCCGGTCCCTCGCCCGCTCTCCTTGGTGGTGAAGAACGGTTCGAAGATCTGCGCAAGTGTCTCGGGGGCCATGCCGCAACCGCTGTCGCTGAAAGATAGCCTCACATAATCCCCGGCCTCAAGACCGCTGGGCGTCGCGTCCTCGCTTAATTCTATCTCGGAGGTGGATATGGTTATGCTCCCGGCTTCGGGTATGGCGTCCTGGGCATTGACCGCTAGGTTCATGATGACCTGTTCGAGCTGAGAGAGGTCGGCCTTGATCGACGTAAGACCGTTACCGAGCTCGATGTGGATCTCGATATTTTCCCGGATGGTCCGCCTGAGCATCTTCTGAAAATCGAGAATCACCTTGTTGAGATCGAGCACCTTCACCTCAAGCGGCTGTTTACGACTGAAGGCCAGGAGCTGCCGCGTAAGGTCCTTGGCCTTTAAGGCCGCTTGTTGGATATTTTTGATCTCGCGGTAAAGGGGATGGTCCTGCGCCAGATCAGTAAGGATCATATCACTGTAGCCGATAATGGGCAGGAGCATGTTGTTGAAGTCATGCGCCACGCCACCGGCAAGCCGGCCGATGGATTCCATCTTCTGGGCCTGGAGCAGCTGTGTCTGGAGCAATTCCCTTTCATCCTCGGCCTGTTTGCGCGCCGTGATATCATCGGTGGTGCAGATCATCCCAACAAAACAACCGTCCTTCACCAGGGGGATCAGCCAGCCTGACTGAAAGGTTTGCCTGCGGGTATTGGTCAGCAGGGGTACGGAGTCGAAGGCTACCGGTTTCATGGTCGCCTGGGCCTCGGCGAGCAGAGGCATGAAGACCTGCATGGTCTCAAGGGGCAGGTTCTGGAGAAGATTCATCCCCAGCAGATCCTGCTCGGGCATATCCAGAATGGCGGCCATGCCGCGGTTGGCATAGGTGATGACATAATCCCGGTCACTCACCCATACCCCGTTCACGATGCCGTTCAAGATGTTCATATAAAAGGCGTTCAGACGCAGGATCTCATCCTCGGCCGTCTTGCGGGCGGTGATATCGCGGATGGCTTCGATGGCGCCAAGCGGGTTGCCCCGCGCATCACGTAGCGCCCTGGCCATGCCCCACAGATGCACCGGTCGCTCCTTCAGCACGGGCACGGTGGTTTCGGCGATTAAAATATCTCCTCTCCATGTGATGGTCTGGTAGGCCTTTCCCAGGGTATCCCGCGGTTTGAGGACCAGATCGACCAGCATGGGCCGGCGCTCGCCATAGAACGGCAGGGCATACTCGTAATCGCCCCGGCCCAGGATATTACCGGCCGGAACGCCGGTCATCTCCTCCATGGCGCGGTTCCAGGCGATCACACGACCCTTGAGATCGATCACCAGCGTGGCATCAGGCAGAAAGGTGATGATGTCGCTCAAGAGCCGCTCGCTTTCCTTGAGCATGCCCTTGGTTTCCTCAAGCAGGCGGGAGGTCGCGATGTCTTCCAGCGCCCGCTTAACGGCCACCGGTAAACGCTCAAGCAGGGTGATGTCCTTGGGCAAATAGTCGTGGGCGCCGGCCTTCATCATTTCCACGGCGATGCGTTCATCGCCCTGTCCCGTGATCACCAAGAAGGGGCCTGCGCCGGCCAGCCCCTGCATGGCGTCCACAAAGGCATTGCCTTTCATGTCGGGCAGGGAATAGTCGAGCAGGATCAGATCGGCATGGTTGGCGCCCAACCATGACAAGGCCTGAGCGCCGGTCAGGGCGATCTCGCAGATGTTGCCAATTGTTCGCAGTGCATCCGCGATCAATTCCGCGAGGCCTTGATCGTCCTCGACGATAAGAATGGTATTCGAGCGACGCTCTTGTTTTGCCGGCATCCCCGCCCCACGCTTTTCCGCTCGATGCTAAAGGTTCCCTGATGGAAAAATCTCTTTTCAGCGAAAAAACATCATTTTCGCCTTTGCCTTTCAGATAAAATCATCGGATTTTCTGCCACGGATTATTAATGCAAGCTTAGACCGCTGGAGCTTGTCCTTACCTTTCGGAAGCGGGGATCCGGCAGACGGGAATTCGTATTTTTGGGCTTAAGCTCATGCGTGAGATGGATTTCCTGCACGCATAGACATAGCGATCTCTTCCCAGCCGACAAAAAACCAGCGCATAGAAGAGAACCGATTGAATTTGTCGCCAGGATTCTTTCAGCACCGGGAACAAGATAGCGGCCGGATCGCCAGGATGCGATCCGGCCGCAGGGAATTCGGCAGCCGACTATTTTTCGGTGTGCTCATAGACATGAACATCCCTCTGGGGGAACGGGATGGAGATGCCTTGGGCGTCAAAGCGTTTCTTGACTGATTCGATGGTATCGAAATGTACGGCCCAATAGTCGCTCCCCTTTACCCAGGCCCTGATCTGGAAAACCACGCTGCTGTCGGAGAGATCCTTGACCAGGATCGCCGGTGCAGGGTCTTGCAGTATTCTTTTATCAGCGGTGATGACATCCTGGATGCAGGTCCTCACCGTATCGATGTTATCACTGTAGCTCACACCGAAATCCAGGTCGACCCTCCGGGTTTCCATGGTGGAGTAATTGGTGATGTTGTCGCCCATCATCTTGGCGTTGGGGATAATGACCACCTTGTTGTCCAAGGTCTTGAGCGTGGTCGTGAACACCTCGATCTTTTCGACGACCCCGGAAGCACCGCCGCCATCAATGTAATCGCCGGCCTTGAATGGCTTGAAAATGATCATCAGGAAGCCGGCCGCAAAATTCGCCAGTGAGCCCTGCAGCGCAAGACCGATGGCCAGGCCTGCAGCGCCGATGACCGCGATGAATGAAGTCGTTTGAATCCCGAGCTGGGCAAGTGCGGCAATCACGATAAATACGAGCAGGGCGATGTATATCAGATGCTCGATAAAGGACACGATGGTTGGATCGACTCTTCTTCTGTTAAGTATCCGACCGGTCAGGTTCTTGATGGCCCTTGCGATCCATCGTCCCACGATCAGGATGACCAGCGCAGCGATGATCTTGAATCCGTAAAAGGTTACCCATTCCTGTATCTTGTATGCCAGATCTTCCATGAAAAACCTCCTTGTGGCGATGGTATTATCGTGCCTTGCAAATGATTGTGACGTCGATGAAACAACAGTGCATCCCGCAATGTTTCTATGATCATAAAAAACTAAGGGAATCGGCCCCCAAAATCAACCCGATGGTACAACTTGGCTGAACTTGCGATTAATTGTTTTGCTTGGATCATGCTCGTTGATTGAATTGGTAGCGGGGGGAGGATTTGAACCTCCGACCTTTGGGTTATGAGCCCAACGAGCTACCGGACTGCTCCACCCCGCGTCAACGCCACCTTTCTATAATCTATAGGCTTCATTGTCAAGGCCTGAAACTTTGGCTGGATACTTTGGCTAAAAACATCAGAACTGAAACATCGTATGAGTTTCATTTGTTCTTGGATGATTTATTATTTCCATTGTGGTAATATTCCATATCGAAACCACAAGCCACACAAAAGGAGACCACTATGACAAGCTTCAAACGACTGCTGTTCCTGGCCGGCGCGGCAGGATTATCCAACGTAGCCCTGACCATCATCAACATCCTCCAGGCCGGTCCGCGCACGCCCGACGGCCGCAGCCTGGCGCAGATCCTGGGAGTCGACCCGCAAAAGGCGACTTTGGCCGATGTGGAAAAACTCGGCCGCGCCGATACCATGCAGCTCTTCTATGCGGCCCCGGCCCCGGATTTCTCGGCCATGCAGGGCGAATACCGCGCGCAGGTGCTCAAAGGCGGCGTCCTTGGTGCTGCCAGCATCCTCTTCACCCACCATGTCTTCCCCACCGGGGGCATCACCCTGGACACCCACTGGGAGGGCAAGGCCTTTCTGCCGGTCGACAAGACCGGCGGCCATGGCTACAACCTCTTCTCAACCGGACCGGCGCGCAGCATCTTCCGGACCAGGAAATTCAAGACCAGCCTTGCACCCACCATTATCGGCAAGGACGGCCGCAACGCCCTGCACCTGGACTACTGCCACTTCAACAGCGGCGTGATCCACTCCATGCATGACGAAGTGCGGCAGATCAACGCCAACCTCTTCATCTGCGCCGGCTGCATGGCTTTAGGCGGCGGCCCCATCAATCCGGCGCCCTTTGTCCTGTTGGGTCCTCCCACCGACTGGGTCGGCCTGAAAGAATAGCACCGCCCATCTTCCGCCCCCGTCTGTCCATCTTGGGGGCGGAAGATGCATCTCCATTACTTCTGGACATGATGGACAGAAAAGGTTTCGGACCTTAAAAGTTTCAGGGGTAATGACAAGCTCCACGCTCATGTCGATCCCCTGCTCACACTTGTCCTTTTACCATGCCTGTGCTAGGGGAAGATGGATCAAGCGTGGGAGGTCGATACGTGAATTACCGGTTTCACAAGTATGACTACATCATCTTTCTCTTAAGCTATGTTTTCTTTTATATCTATATTGAGAAGGCCCAAGGGATCTTCATCGATATCCCCATCGACGCCCCGGCCTGGCTGTTTCTGGTCATTGCCGTCGCCCTGAACCTCTGGGCCATCCCGCTGCCCGTCATTCATCCACGCACGCCGCCTGCCATCGAGGCCAAACCATCCGAGGAACTCGAGCAGATCCCGGCTGAAGAGGTCAAGCGGCTCCCCGAGGAAAAGGCCAAGCCGGTCGTACCCGTGCCGTCATCGAAGGAACGCCTTGCCAAGGGGCTTTCCAAAACGCATAAAGGCTTCATCGACCGGATTGCGGATGTATTCAGACGCCATGCCGCCATCGACGCCAATGTGTTGACCGAGCTGGAGGAAACCCTGGTCGGGACCGATATCGGCATCCGCACCGCCTACAAAATTTTTGAAGACCTGCAGAAGGAGTCGACGGCCATCGACAGCACCGAGAAGGCCATGAGCCTGATCCGCGGCGAGATCGAACGCATCCTAAAAGAGCGCGAACAGCCCTTGAACATTCCCGCCGGCACCAAACCTTTCGTGATCATGGTCACGGGCGTGAACGGTTCCGGCAAGACCACGACCATCGCCAAGATCGCCCGCCATTTCAAAAACGCGGGCAAGAGTGTGATTATCGCCTCGGGCGATACCTTCCGCGCCGCCGCCATCGAGCAGCTCGAACATTGGGCCAACCTGGTCGAGGTTGACTTCGTCAAGTCACAGGAAGGCGCCGACCCTTCGGCCGTGGCCTTTGACGGTCTTGAAGCGGCCTTGTCCCGCAACCATGACGTCCTCATCATCGATACCGCCGGCCGGCTGCATACGCGCGAGAACCTCATGGAGGAGCTGAAAAAAACCAACCGCGTGCTCGACAAGAAGCTCCCCGGCGCGCCGCACGAAATCCTGCTCGTGCTGGACGCCACCATCGGCCAGAACGCCATCGAACAGACCCGGCAGTTCAATAATGCCCTGGGGGTTACCGGTCTTGTACTCACCAAGCTGGACGGTTCGGCCAAGGGCGGGGTGATCGTGGGCATCGCCAATGAATTCGAGATCCCTATCCGCTATATCGGGATCGGCGAGGGCATGGACGATCTCCAGACCTTTGAAGCGGGTGATTTCGTAAGCGCCCTCTTCGCCGAAAACGAGGCCTAACCACCCCGGGGGGGAATATGCTGAAAATTGCGCGCCAGCGTCTGAACTCCATCCTGGATTCCATGCGGGGAAAAACGATTGCGGTCATCGGCGATTTGATGCTGGACGAGTATATCTGGGGCGTGGTGGATCGCATCTCGCCCGAGGCCCCCGTGCCGGTGGTTGATATCAAAGAAGAGACCTTCCGCCTGGGCGGGGCGGGCAATGTCGCCAAAAACCTCACCAGCCTCGGGGCGTGCGTGCACATGTGCTCCATTGTCGGCCAGGATCGCCCGCGTGATATCATCCTGGACATGCTCAAGGAACAGGGCATCGCCACGGCGGGAATCCTGACCGACCCGGCACGCCGCACGATCGTGAAGACACGCGTCATCGCCCAAACCCAGCAAGTGGTACGCATCGACAAGGAAGACCGGGATCTGATTCATGACGAAACCCGCACCGCGTTAATGTCCTCGCTCCAGGAGGTCCTGGCAGGCACCGCCGCCGTGATCATCTCTGACTACGGCAAAGGCGTGGTAAGCCGTGAGCTCATCGATTCCATCGTCGAACAGGCGGCCCCACATGATATTCTGGTCAGCGTCGATCCCAAGGAGCGCAACTTTCCCCATTACAAAGGGGTGGGACTCATAACCCCGAACACCAAGGAGCTGAGCTTCGGGGCCGGTCTGGCCATCCAGAACGAAGATGATATCCGGCAGGCCGCCGGACGCATCTTCGACATGCTCGGCTGCCACATGGTCCTGGTGACGCGAGGGGCCAACGGCATGAGTCTCTTCCAGGACCGCGCCACCCACACCCATATACCGACCGCGGCCAAGCAGGTCTTCGATGTCACCGGCGCGGGCGATACGGTGATTGCGTGTTTTACCCTGGCCAAAATCGCCGGGGCTACCCCGGTCGAGGCCGCCGTGATCGCCAACTGCGCCGCCGGGATCGTAGTGGGAGAAATCGGGGCGGCCAGCGTAGCCTGGGAAGACCTGCGGGCCCGGTGCCTGGAAGAGATCGCGGCCTAAACGCTTGGGCCTTATCCGGCTTGACAATGGCATAGAGGGATCGTTCGATGGGCACGGTACGCATTCCACGTGATGTTATGCTCTTTTGCAGCATCATCTACCGCGATAGCTGCGAGAAGACCCTGGCCATGCTGAATGAGGTCTTCGGCAAGCCCTGTTTTGAGAGTCCGGGCCTGGCCTTTGATTACACCTCCTACTATGAGGAAGAGATGGGGACCCCGCTTCACCGCACCATCGTGGCCTTTGAGAAGCTCGTGGCGCGGGACGCCCTGCCAGCGATCAAGCTGCGGACCAATGCCATGGAAGAGTCCTGCATTGAAGACGGCAAACGCACCATCAACCTCGACCCAGGTTATTTGTCGCTGGAAAACGTCTGTCTGGCCACCACCAAACCCTACAGCCACCGTATCTACCTCAGCCAAGGGATCTGGGCCGAAGTAACGCTCAGCTATAAGGATGGTTCCTACCATGCCTTTCCCTGGACCTATCCTGATTATGCCTCAGATGAATTGAAGCAGATATTCAACATGTTACGATCAATCTATAAAGGGAGGATCACATGCCAAGCAGCATGACCGGTTTCGGCCAGGCCGACGCCGACGGATACCATGTCGAGATACGCGGACTCAACCACCGCTATAAGGAAATCCGTGTCAAAGTCCCGCGCGAGGCCGCGCATACCGAGATGCATGTACGGGGCGCCGTGAATGAGGCGATCCAGCGGGGCAAGGTGGATGTTACCATCACCGCGAATACCAGTGCTCAGGAGACCCCGCCTTTGAACATCAACTGGGATCTGGCTCAGGCCTGGTATGAGAACCTTCGGCGCATGGCCGAGCGTTTCGGCGGCGAGGTGAGTTTCCGCGACCTCATGCTTTTGCCCGGCGTGGCCGGAGAAAAAGAGCTCACGTCCGATGATCGCTGGTCGTTGATCAAAGGCCCCCTGGAGACCGCCCTCAAACAATTTCTCGCTTCACGGCTTGAAGAAGGTGCGCGTCTCAGACATGACATGCTTATGCGGGTGAATGCTATTCAGTCGATGTGCGCCACGGTAGAGGGACATGCGGCCGATATGCCCCAGGCCTACCAGGAGCGCCTTAAAGCCAACCTCGAAACCATCATGACGGACAAATCCGCCTGGGATGAAGTGCGCCTGGCGCAGGAAGTGGCCATCATGGCGGAACGTTGCGATATAACCGAGGAGATCGTACGTCTTAAGAGCCATCTGAAAGCCTTCGAAGAGGTGCTCAATGCGCAAGGTGCCATTGGAAGACGCCTCGATTTTATGTTACAGGAGATCAACAGGGAATGGAACACCATCGGTTCAAAGTCCCAGATTCTGGCCATCAGCCATCTGGTCATCGATGCGAAGACCGAACTGGAAAAGATTAGGGAACAGGTACAAAACATTGAATAATATTGGAGGAGAGTAGTCATGGCCAAGACTGACAACAAGATGCTCAATATCGGCTTCAATAACGGGGTAGTGACATCGCGCATCATCGCTATTGTCAATCCTTCATCCTCGCCCATGAAGCGTCTACGGGAAGAGGCGCGCCAGAAAGGCACGCTGATCGACGCCACCCAGGGCCGCAAGACCCGTTCCATCATCGTCACCGACAGTTCACACGTCATCTTGAGCGCCATCCAGGCCGAGACGATCTCGAACCGCCTGTGTGAAGGCTCAGGAATGAAAGAGAACGATAAAGATGCCAAGGAGCAGGCTTGAGGATATTCCTTTCAGGACCCTCCGGCGTCGGCAAGTCCACCATTATCCAGGCGATTCTTGCCAGGCATGAGGACATGCGCCTCTCGATATCCTACACCACCCGTAGTCCCCGGCCGGGCGAGCAGGACGGCCGTGAATATTTCTTCATTTCCCGCTCATCATTTGAGGAGCGGGCGGCGGCGAAATGCTTCCTAGAATGGGCAGAGGTCCATGATCATCTCTACGGCACGGCCTTGGATTGGGTGTCCTCCATGGAGTCACAAGGCTACCATATCCTCTTTGATATCGATGTGCAGGGTGTGCGCCAGGCCAAGGCTCAGAATTCGCCCGGGGCCTATATCATGCTGCTTCCGCCCGATATGGTGGCCCTTGAGCGCCGTCTCAAGGGCCGCGGCACCGAGGACAGCCTGTCATTAGCCACGCGACTCGAAAACGCCAAGAAGGAGATGCGCTGCTGGCAGCTCTATGATTATCTGGTGGTCAATGACCGGCTGGAGATGGCCATAGCGGATGTCGAGTCCATCATTTCCGCTGAGCGGTTACGCCGCCAAGCGGTGGAAGGGAGGCTCACGTGGCTCTCAGAGATCGTATAATATTTGCCCTGGATGTGGGTAACCTCACGGCGGCAACCGTCTGGATCCATAAGCTCGGTGGTCTGGTGGGATACTTCAAGGTCGGGATGGAACTCTTCACGGCCACGGGACCGGAGGTTGTAGCGCGCCTGCATAATGCCGGTATAAAGTGTTTTTTAGATCTGAAGTTCCACGATATCCCCAATACCGTGGCCGGGGCCGTGAGATCCGCCACCCGCCTGGGAGTGGATATGATGACCATCCATCTATCCGGCGGCAAGGCCATGGCCGAGGCGGCCCTGGCCGCCGCGGCGGACGAGGCCGACCGGCTGGGCATCAAGCGTCCCAAAATCATCGGCGTCAGCGTGCTCACATCGCTGGGAGAGAACGATATGAAGGACATCGGCTGGCATACCTCCGTCAAGGATCAGGTTGAGCGACTGCTCCGATTAGCAGCGCTGGCTGGCCTGGACGGCATGGTCTGTTCCGCCGCCGACTTAGGCTTCATCCGCAACCAGGCACCTCAAGATTTTCTGCTGATTACGCCGGGCATCCGCCCCTCGGGCGCCGCCAGTGGTGATCAAGCGCGCATCGCCACACCGGGGGCAGCCATTAAAGCCGGTGCTGATCTTCTGGTCATCGGCCGCCCCATCAGCGAAGCGCCGGATGCCAGGGAAGCGGTGGAAAAGATTTTAACCGAAATGGCTTAACGTGTAAAACAAACGTCCCTCACCGTGCATTCACGGTGAGGGACGTTTACGGTTATTCTTTATTTTCCTTGATTACCAAGAAACCGTCATGGATAAACCGGCGGCCAGGGCGCTGCCTTCAACCGTATAGTCTTCCTGGTCAACCCAGGAAACACCGGTGACACCGTCCTTCTCCACGTCCAGATCCTTGAACTTCTGGTACACGATGTTGCCGGCCAGTTTGACCGGGCCCTTGGTGATGCCGAAGCCCGGATCCAGGATATAACTGCCGCCCAGCGAGAAGCAGTCCTTGTCCAGATCGATATAGTTCGAAACCCTGCCGGACTGATCAGGCACCGGGGAAGGTTGGCGGTAATATCCGGCCATGAAGCTCGTCTTCTTGTTGAGCTTGTATTCCAGACCGACGCGGTAGTTATAGGTATCTTCGAAATCCGCAGGATCCGGGTAATGGTAACTGTCGGTCACGGAATATTCGTAAGAGCTCCACATCTGTTTGTCCACTTCAAAGGAGATCAGGAGCGGATCGAAGTCAAACGCCAGGCCGGCCGAGTATTCCTCAGGAGTAAAGAAGGCATTGATATCCAGGTTCATGGGCACATTGACATCCAGCCCACCGGCGGAGACCGTGGCCACGACCGGTATGACACCCAGTTTGAGTTCCTGCTTGTCCTTCCAGGAAAGGCCGATGCGCACGCGCTTGTCCAGGGGCGTCAACAATAAACCGAACATCGGTTCATATTTCAGCAAAGCGCCGAATTCGGATTTGGACACCACATTGCCGGGCTCCAGCGTGAGCCCATCGACATAAAAGCTGCCCGGACCGTACAGCATGGCCTGCACGCCGCCGCCGATGTAGACGATATCCTTGACCGCTTCCACGCCCAGGCTGACGGCCAAGGTGATGCGGTCGATATTGTCCCCATACCGGATCAGATGCGGCTGATCCGGAGGCATGTCATGGATGCGGTAGGCGATATCTCCCTGTTCCGGCAGGGAGGCAGCCAGGGCGAACGTGGTTTGTACCGGCAGCTTGGCGATCTTGTTGATATCGAGCACGAACCCGATCTCAGGCAGGCCCAGGTCGAGTCCATTGCTGGCCGCGGAGTCGGTAGGATCGGTACGGACCGCACCGTCTGGTCCGTAAATGACCAGGTCTTGGCCGTTGGTCTTCTTCACCTCGATATCGGGCATGGTATATTGGTATTCGAGCGCAAAGTGGTGGCCTTTTATCTGGCCCAGCCCGGCCGGGTTATAGTAGGCGGCCGAATAATCATCGGCCACGGCCGTGAAGGCGCCGCCGAGCGCCATGGCGCGGCTGCCGAAGCCGTAGGTATCCGTGTATCCGCCGGCCTGGATGGTCGTCGTTGCGCTGATAATTCCGATTAGAACCAAAAGGCTGAAGATCGCTTTGTTCCCCATATGAGACCCCTTTCTTTCCATAGCATTACCAGGCCAGGCCGATCGATACGCCGCCGGCATAGGCATCGCCTGATACTTCGTAGCTCACCTGATCGCGCCAGGTAAACCCACCGTTATCCCCGGTGATCCCATCCTTGTTCGCGGTATACGACTTGAGCTTCTGATATTGGAACACCCCCTCGATGGTCATGGGCTTGTTCAGCGAGGGCAGCATGAAAGAGTACTTGGCACCCAGCGAGAACATATCCTTGTCCATGTCGATATAGTTGGTGACCTTGCCTGACTGGTCCGGAATGGGCGTGGGCAGGTGGCAGTATCCGAGCATCACACTGCCGTTGTCATTCAGCTCGATCTCCACACCAAGGCGGTAGTTGACCGTATCGTCGAAATCAGGATCGCCTGGGAAAAAATACTGGCCGGTAGCATCGGCCGCCGAGTCCGCGGGCGAAAATTTATAATCGCTCCATTTCTGAAGATTAGCCTCGCCTGAGACCATGACACTGCCGAAATCATACGATGCGCCCGCTGAAAATTCCCGCGGGGTATAAAAGGCGTTCAGCCCCATGGTCATGCCCAGATTCGCCGCCGGCAGACCACTAACCGAGATGACTGCGGGCATGGGGTCGATTTCGACCTCTTCCTTTTCCCTGAAAGAGACCCCGATCTTGAGCTTCTTGTCCAGGGGGGTGAACATCACCCCGGCGGACGGATCGAAGGCGAGTAGGGACGATTGTCTGACCTGCGCCACCACATTCTTATTCTCATCATCTACGCCGATCGTCAGTCCATCGATATAGATCTTGCCGTCGCCGTACAGCATAACCTGTCCGCCCACGCCGAAGTAGACGAGGTCCTTGACCAGCTCGAAGCCCAAGCCCAACGCGGCATGGATGCGGTCGATGTCGTTCCCGTAGCGGAAGAAGTGCGGCTGGTCCGGGGGATAGGCCATGATGCGGTACATCACGTCGCTCTTCTCCGGCATGGAGATGGCCAGCCCGAGCTCGCAGTGCAGCGGCAGATTGACCACATCGTTGATGTCGATGGCCAGCCCGATGATAGGGATGCGCAGGTCAAGACCCTTTCCGCCCTTGTACTCGGTGGGGTTGTTCTTCACCTCGCCGTTGGACAGCCGGATGATAAGATCCTCGCCGTCCAGTGTTTTCACGTCGATCTGGGGCGAAGTATAGATATACTCCAAATTGACGCGATTGCCCGTGAACTGGGCCAGACCGGCCGGGTTGTAATAGGCGGCGGAGAAATCATCCGCCACGGCCGTGAAAGCCCCCCCTAATGCCAATGACCGTACGCTGAATGCATACGTGTCGGGAAAACCGGAACCAAGGGCGGGTAGACTGAAGACACAGAGCGTACAAAACACCAGCAGAACTTTCTTCCCCATACATGACCCCTTTCTTTCATATCCTAAAGGGGGGAGGAAACCTCCCCCCTTCTTGCATTGCAAACCGTATTCTAAAAGAAACCCTTATCTCACCGTGGAATTCTCGATGACGAAATTCAGGATGTTGAGCAGGCCATCAAAGGTTTCGCTGCCGGGTCTGAGGTCGACATTGCCCGGGGCCAGCAGATCGGATACATCCATCAGCACACCGTCGAAGTCCACACCTTCCAACTGGATCATGTTGGTAATGTCAGCCAGCACCGACCCTTCGGATTTACCGTCTTTGTCGCTGTCCACCGGTTTGACCAGCGCCCTCACGAAGCTTAAGGACAGGGAGGCTTTGGTGTAGGCCGGATCATCCACATTGCCCATAACCTTGTCGAGCATGTCGCCTCCGTCGTGCAATGCGGCCCAGAGGATGTCGGGGCTGCCAGTCGCGGCCACGAGGAAGTCCATCAGCGGCGAGAAGTCATACAGACCGTTTTCCAATCCGATGTATTCCTTCAGGGTGTCGACCCAGCTGACCCCACCAAGGAGATGGGCTACCATACCGTCGTTACCCGTGAGTGGGGTGTCCATGGTAAGCTCGCCACCCGGATTATACGTGGCATCCTGGATATCGAGGACCTTGTAGGCAATCTTCTTGCCATTGAGCATGAGCGGGTTGTCCGAACCATCTTCGTTCTCGGCGGTCAGGTAGTCGATGTAATCACCAAGAGTACTTTCTTCGCCGGTGTCTTCGGTGGAGACCATATCCTTGAGGATCGGCCATACCGTGCGGGCGTCATCGATCAGTGAAATTACGTTCGCATCGCCGGTCCGGGCATTGATGGCGGCCAGGTTGACCAGCATCTGGCCCATGGGCTTGGTAATGCCCACCAGGGCGTCATGGTTGTCCACGAGCAGTTCATAAGCCGAGTCGATGAGAGGCTTTTCGCCGTCCTCACCGTCAAAGAGCGTGGTGACCGTATCGTTGATACTTTCATCGGTCATGCCCTGGATATCAAGCTTCTCCATCAGACCGTCGAAGGTGGTCTTGCCATTGCTGAGCTTGGAGGTTTCACTGTCGAGCTTGAAAACGATGCGCACGATCATGTCCAGGGCCCGGTCGAGCAGGATGCCGTCGTTGGCCGCATTGCCATCGTGGTCACGCAGGGCATAGTAGAGCATGCCTCCATCATAGTTCGTACCGCCGTCGATGAGCTTCATGATTTCGCCGGAATCATCCAAACGGAAGGTGGCGTTGGCGCGGGCCGTCACTCCCGGAACCTCCACGCCCATGGGGGCACTGGGGGTCGCCAAATAGGCCATGCTCTTATAGGCGCTGGTAGCGGAAGCATAGGTAATGTAGGGATTCTGATCAGCGTCCACGTCGATCTCGTTCATGCCCACCAGCATGGCAACCATATCAGCCACACGCACTTCCGCGTTCGAATAGCTGCCATCTCCGTTGGGGTCCCAGAAGTACTCCATGAGCGGTGCAAAGAGGCCGAAAAGTTTGTGCCGCTGACCGGCCGTGCCTTCACGATTTTTGAAGGCATCGACGCTCGTGCCTTCGCCCGAGGTCGCCACGCCGCCGGCCAGCTCGACAAAGGCGCCGAACGGATCGGAAATGCCGACCGGCATCAAGGCCTGCACCAATGGGTTAGTCAGGGTGCCGACCAAGCCGTAGTATTCCGTGAGGCCCGGCACGCCAATTCCCATCATGCGGTAGCGCTTGGTGTACAGCGTCCAGTCAAAGGCTTCATAGATGTCAATGTAGCCATCGCCATTGTCGTCGGCGTCGGCCATGAAGGCATATGCCGAGGCGCTCTTCTTGGTATTATAGTCTCTAGCCCAGCGCTGGGCCGTCGCGACCTCGCCTACGGTCCACTTGGCCGTATTGATGGTGATACTGGAAACCGTGCCGCCGTCAGGAGACGTGATCAGAGAAAGCTCGGGAATGCCCAGCAAGGTCAGGCCGAGGTTGGCTTCCTGCATCATGAACATGAGAGCGCGCAGGCCGCTGGTCTTGACACTGGCGCTGGTGCGGGGTTGATTGTACATGTTGTGCGTCACGGTGCCGACCAGGCCTTTGCCGACCCCGCCGGTATAGGTATTCATGGTTTCAGCCACGCCGTCCAGATCGGTGTCGGTTTTGGTGATCTTCTCAATAATAGCCTTGAGTGTATCACCGTCGGAGGTCGCAATCAGACCATGCATGGCGCTGTTTACGAACTGACGCAGATTATCACGATGCGCCGGAGCCAAGAGTTCCTGGGCCACGGTGATGACCCGGCCCATATCGGTTTCACCGCCATTCTCGACCGCCATGAGCTTGCCGGACTCTGCCAGCAGACTCACGAGATCGGCCTTGAACTGGGGATCGTTTTCCCAGAGATCATCCAGTGCGGCCATGAGATTATCGACGAATTCCTTGTTTTCTACAGGATACGGCGTCGTAGCATCCGCATCGTCATCCTCGGCGCTCAGTGCGTCCAGGAGCGAGGAAATGAGGTCTTTGGCGTCCTGGATCGTGAGGTTCTGAATCTCGTTACCCTTGAGGCCATCCATAACATTTCCCAAATCATCGTGGAGGGTGGGATATTTGCCGTCCGGGTCGACCAAGCCGTTGGCCACCTGCATCAGGGTATTGAAATCGGTCTGATTGATCGTCCCGATGGTCACGCCGCCCACTGCGTTCTGGATGATGTTGTCGTCCGCGGCCAGAGCATAGGCCAGCATGGGTTCGACATTCAGGTTGGGACCGGTCTGCCGGATCACATCATTCAGCACCTGGCCGACATGATTTTCGGCCATCATGGCCACGAGTTCACTCAGAGCCTGCGAGGCCTCACTCATAGCAGTGTCACGGGCTTCCTCGGCGCCGCCGGAGGATTCGTATGTCGCCTGGTCCTCAAGCATCATGGTGCGCATGTTATTAAAGATATAGTAGAGATTAAGATAATCATCGCGGGTGGTGGCACCCTGGGTCTGAAGAGTATTGAGTTTCTTCATACTGCCGTCGAGCATGGAAAGCAACTCACCATAGGTGATGTTGCCCATCAAAGCCCGCAACTCTTCATACTTGCCTTCTTCCGAACCAAGCACTTCTTCGCTGTTCAGGGCGCCTAAAGAGGATTCAGCGTCGGAACGCTCAACATCGTTGCGACCGCCGCACCCAGGCAAGGCAAGGCCGATGAACAGAATAGTTACCATCATGAGTCTGCACATTTTTTTCATAGCTTTCTCCCTCCTACCCTCCGTAAGCAATCTCAATGCCAATCATGAGTGCATTACTGCTGGGACTCTTATGCATGCAAGTTTCTAAGTGTACGCATAATCTGTGGCTATTTATATTATCTTCGGACACTTTTTTGTCAAGCAGGAATAGCCCGGCATGGGAAGAAATGCCTCAACGGACAGAAAACATTTTCCCTGTCATAGAGGTAATTATTTTCCTTTTCAAGACCTCTTCATATCTCCCCGTCATGGGCACGCTATAATCTATTAAACTCCAATTATTAACTAATTAAATATAACCTGTTCTACTTTGCTGTAATTATCTAAACTCCTTTTGCTCGCCCAAGCATTCAGGATTACGCCCAGGAATCCTCCATACCGGGATGGCCTACTTGACCGCAGGCAGTATATCCCTTAAAGGATGTGCTATGCGTATCAGTGCCGGTCAATACAGATCCCGTCGCATCGTGTGCCCCAAGGGTATCCGACCCACTACCGACCGGGTCAAGCAGGCCCTTTTCTCAGCCCTGACCATGAACCTTTCCGGACTAACCGTACTCGACCTCTTTTCCGGCAGCGGATCACTGGGGATTGAGGCATTGAGCCGCGGGGCCGCATTCGCTACCTTTATCGAGACGGCCGGGCCGTGTCTGAACGCCATACACGCCAACTTGGCAGCTCTCGATGCCGCAGCGAAAGCCGCGATCATCAAGGCCGACGTCCGGGATTTCGTCATGTCCTGCACCTGCGGCTACGACCTCATCCTCATGGATCCGCCCTATGATAAAGGTCTTGCCTCGCAGTTGGCACCTCATGTATATAGGCTCATAAAACCAGGCGGGGTCTTGGTTATCGAACATTCCCCGCGGGAGCGTATAGCAATGGAGCTATGGAAAGCCCATGGGTACGGCGATACGATGATCTCCTTTATTCAGAGGCCGGCATGAAGGAGCGCATCGCCGTCTGCCCCGGATCGTTCGACCCCATCACCAACGGTCATCTGGATATCGTCCGCCGTGGATTAGGGGTATTCGATAAGGTGATCATCGCCGTGGGGCATAATCCTTTAAAAAAGGACCTATTTACCACCGAAGAAAAAATGGAGATGATCAGGGCCTCCGTGGATGCCGTTCCCCGCATCGCGGTGGATATGTTCGAAGGGCTCCTGGTCGACTATATTAAAAAGATCGGTGCCTGCGCTATCTTGCGGGGACTGCGGGTCATATCCGACTTCGAGATGGAGCTCCAGTTGGCCCTCATGAACCGCAGACTTTACGATGAGGTGGAAACCTACTTCCTGATGACGGATTTCAAAAATCTCTTTGTCAGCTCGACCATCATCAAGGCGACCGCCGCCGCAGGAGGCACGGTCAAGGGGCTCGTCCCTGACCCGGTTCTGATGATGCTCAAGGCCAAGTTCCCAAACATGTCCATAGATTGAGCAGCAGGGCAATTAAAAATAAATATTATAATGAGCGAGAGAGGATAAATTATATGAGGATCTCGAAGATAGTATCAAACATCCAGGAGTCGCCGACACTGGCCATTACCGCCCGGGTAAACCAGCTCAAGGCGCAGGGGAAAGACATCATCGGCTTCGGCGCGGGAGAACCCGACTTTGATACCCCCGAAGACATCAAGGAGGCCGCCGTTAAGGCCATCAAAGACGGCAAGACCAAATATACCCCGGTGGGCGGTATCGTGGAGCTGAAACAGGCCGTCTGCGATGTGGTGAACGCCGAGTACGGTATGCAAACCGCGCCGGCCAACGTCATCGTGTCCTGCGGCGCCAAGCACAGCCTCTACAACCTCTTCCTCACGCTCTTTGAGGCCGGCGACGAGGTGATCCTCCCGGCGCCCTACTGGGTCTCCTATCCTCCCATGCTGGAGATCGCGGGGGCCACGCCGGTGATCATCGATACCCGCAAAACCGGTCTCAAGCTCACCGCCGATCAGGTCAAGGCGACCATCACGCCTCGTACGCGCGGCATCATCATCAACTCACCCTCCAACCCGACCGGCATGCTATTTGATAAGAAGGAGCTCATCAAGATCGCCGAGATCTGCATCGAGCACGACATGCTGATTGTCTCGGACGACATCTACAACAAGATCATCTTCTCGGGCCGCGAGTTCTTCAGCATGGCTTCCATCGGACCGGAAGTGGCCGAACGCACCTTCATTATCAAGGGCGCTTCCAAGACCTTTTCCATGACCGGCTGGCGCATCGGCTACTGCATCGGCAACAAGGATGTCATCGCCGCCATGAGCCGACTCCAGAGTCAGAGCACCTCCAACCCCACATCCTTTGCCCAGTACGGCGCCCTGCAGTCTTTGATCGGTGACCAGAGCATCGTAGGCATTCGTGCCAAGATCTTCGAGGAACGCCGCAATCTGATGGTATCCAAGATCCGTGAGGTTCCGGGATTCTCCATCATCCCGCCCGAGGGTGCCTTCTACTGCTTCCCATCCGTTGCCGGTCAGATCGAGCGTTTCGGCAGCGCCACCAAACTGGCCTCCTTCCTGCTCGACAAGGCCCAGGTGGCAGTGGTGCCGGGCATCGACTTCGGGGCCGATGATTATGTGCGCTTCTCCTTCGCCACGTCGGAGGCCAATATCATCAAGGGCCTGGACCGCATCAAAGAGGCGTTGACGCAGGCGTAGAGAACTCAACCTCTGGCCCCGCATATTCCCTAAATGTCAAGGTGGATGCGGGGCCTTATGTCTTTTCAATCAGCACGATACGGAGATCCATGACATTGGTCCCGGTTGGTCCGGTCACCAACAGGTCGCCGGTAGCATCAAGATAATGGTAGGCGTCATTGTCGGCCAGATAGGCATCAATATCCAGACCATTGCCACGGTCGGTGGTCTGGTTATCGACCATGCCGCCGGCGGCATCGGTCGGTCCGTCCGTTCCATCGGTGCCGCCGCTGAGAATAACAACCATGCCCGGACATTGACTGATCTCGCGGGCCGCGACGAGGGCAAATTCCTGGTTCCTTCCGCCCTGACCCCGCCCTTTAACCACCACCGTGGTTTCGCCGCCGCTGATGATGCATGCCGGTGCGAAGACAGGATTACCGGAGATCAGGACCTCCTTTGCGATCGCGGCGTGAGCAAGGGCCACGTCGGTAGTGTTCCCACCCATGCCACAGGCGAGCAAGACCGCAGCATACCCCAAGCCTTCAGCCTTTGATTTGGCTGCCAGACAGGCCATGCGGTTATCGGCCACGATGATGCTCGTCACTTTTTCGAAGACGTCACTGGACGGTGCGGATGACTTCTCAGCCTTCATCCCCTGCTGGATATACGCGCGGATTGAATGCGGCGACGTTTCCATCAGTCCGTACCGTTCAAGGATGGCGGCCGCCTCCTGGTAGGTTGACCGGTCAGGGACAAATGGTCCGGCGGCGATTGTATCAGGTTCGTCGCCCATTACATCGCTGAGCATGAGATTAATGACCGTGGCGGGATAGGCAGCCCGGGCCAAGCCCCCGCCTTTGGTGCGCGAGATGTGTTTACGAACCGTATTCATCTCATGGATCGTGGCCCCGCACCTCAAAAGCCTTCCGGTTAGGTCCTGCTTTTCAGCCAGGGTAATGCCCTCGGCCGGCAGGGGCAGGAGCGCCGAACCCCCGCCCGAGATAAGCGCCACGACCAAGTCGCGCTCGGTGCAGCCATCGAACAGGTCGACGACCGCCTGCGCACCGTCGAGGCCGGCTTGATCGGGGATGGGATGACCCGCCTCGCGCACTGCAATCAACTGGAGCGGCGCCGCATATCCATACTTGACGACCACCAGACCACGGGTTATCCGGTCCGCCAGCCGCTTCTCAACCGCACGGGCCATGGCGGCGGAGGCCTTGCCGGCGCCCACCACGATCAAACGGTCATAGGCGCTCAGATCGAACGACCTCCCCCCCGCCCACAGGGTATCGCCCTTGCGTTCAAGACATGCCATTACAGCCTTTTCCGGGCTGGCGGCGGCTAGACCCGCATCGAAAATGACCCGCGCATGTCGGCGCATGCGTAAAAGTCTTTTATCCATCATCCATCCCGACCATAGCATACCATTTACCATGCTCAAGAACGACCTCAAAACCAAAATTGATACGGATGTCCTCAATCAGTGGCCCGGCATCGGTATGCACACGTAATCATGGCCGTGAATCACACCGTTGGCCACCCTCAGGTGCTAAAGAAATTTCACATATCACCGATAACAAAGGTGAGGCAAAAGCACGGGGGGGATTAGGATGAACGTAAGCGGAATTCAAGCATACAAGAAGGTACAGTTCGAGACAGCCGACCAGGGGACGTTGATCCTTATGTGTTATGATGGTGCCATAACCTTCCTTAGAAAGGGAAAGCACGCTATGATCAACCATGAAAACGCCACGTGCAGCACCTATTTGGGCAAGGCTCAGAATGTACTGTGGGAACTGACCAACAGCCTCAATCTCAATGCCGGCGAGATCGCATATAACCTTGAAGCGCTGTACAACTATATGATCAGGCGCATTATCGATGCTGAATACCACAAAAAACCCGAAGCCATCGACGAGGTCGTCAAGTACCTGCTTGAGCTTAAGGAATCATGGGAAAAAATCATCCACAAATAAGCCAACGGCTCAGGACCTGGCATACAATCGCCGAAAAGCAAGTCACGGCCCTGGTCAAAGGGGACTTCGACGAACTATCGAGGCTGATCGATCAATCCGTCGCCATCCAGACCAGCCTGGATGCTGATCTGACGCATATCCATCCCCGCACGCTCGACCGGGAGTCCATCGCCCTGCTGCATTCAATCCAGAAGATCCAAACGGCCCTGGTGATGGAGATGCAGAAGGGCTGCGCCGTACTTTCAGACAAGATCGAAACCCTGCGCAGGAATACCGTTTCGCTCAAAGGTTACAAGCAGAACAGCCCCGGCATCTCGCCCCGTTTTTTCAATAAGCATACCTAGAATCAAAACACCGCAGTTCACCATCTCCACACAGGATAATTGACAGCACCGCGCATTTCCCATACATATCTTCCATTATGCGCATCATCCTGGCTTCAGCATCGCCACGTCGCAGGGAACTCTTGTCCCAGCTGGGGATTGCCTTCGAGGTGATCGTCCCTTCTGTCGATGAGACCCACCTTCAAGACGAACACCCACCGGAATTCTGCGCGCGGCTCAGCCGTGAAAAGGCCTTGTCAATCGCACAGGACCATCCGGATTGCCTGGTGATCGCGGCCGATACGGTGGTCGTGATCGAGGAAAAAATTCTGGGCAAGCCCCAAGATGAGGACCAGGCTCGTGCTTACCTGCGTATGCTCCGGTCGCGGGTGCATGAGGTATATACCGGTTATTGCCTGGCTTACGTGAGCCAGGACCGCATCACGACCAAGGTGGTGCGCACCACCGTCCATTTCCGCGACATGTCGGAAGAAGAAATCCTCTGGTATGTCGCCACGGGCGAACCCATGGACAAGGCCGGAGCGTACGCTCTTCAGGGCCACGGCGCAGCCTTCGTCGACCGCATCGACGGCTCGCATACCAATGTGATCGGACTGCCGCTTTCCGATCTGTACAGCGATCTGAAAACATTCGACATCAAGCTCAAGACCCTGTAAGGAGGCTTGCTATGGAAAGATTCATCATGGCCATCGATCAAGGCACGACCGGGACGCGCGTGATGATTGTGAACAAACGGGGAGACATCGTGGCCAGCGCCTATACGGAATTCCCGCAGATCTATCCCAAGCCCGGATGGGTCGAGCACAATCCCGAGATCATCTGGGACTCCACCAAGCAGGTTATGCGACAGGCGCTCTCCGAGGCGTCCCTGACGCCCAAGGACATCCAGGGCATCGGGATCACCAATCAGCGCGAGACATCGGTGCTCTGGGACCGTCAGAGCTTAAGGCCGGTGCACAATGCCATCGTCTGGCAGTGCCGCCGCAGCGCCCCGATCTGCGACGATCTGAAGCGCCGGGGGCTTGAGGGACTATTCCACGCCAAGACCGGCCTGGTAATGGACGCCTATTTCTCCGGCACCAAGGTCAAATGGATGCTGGACGAGGTGCCGGGCTTGAGGCAGCGGGCCGAGGCCGGCGAGATCGCCTTCGGGACCATCGATTCGTGGCTGATCGCCCGACTCACGCGCGGCAAGGTGCATGTCACGGACTACACCAATGCCTCACGCACCCTCATGTACAACATCCACGAAAAGCGCTGGGACAAGGAGCTCCTCAAGGTCCTGGATATCCCGGCCGGTATCCTGCCTCAGGTCGTGGATTCGGCCGGCGTGGTGGGTGAAACCGCGTCGGATATCATCGGCGATAGTATCCCGATCGCCGGGATCGCCGGTGATCAACAAGCGGCGCTCTATGGCCAGGGCTGTTTTTCCGCCGGTCAGGCCAAGAACACCTACGGCACGGGCTGCTTCATGCTGCTCAATGTCGGCGAGACGGCGCTGGATCCTAAGAACGGCCTGATCCTCACCCTGGCATGTGATGCCCAGGGCCGTCCGTGCTACGCCATCGAGGGCTCGATCTTCATCGGCGGGGCCGTGGTGCAGTGGCTGCGCGACGGTCTGGGCCTGGTCACGAACGCCGCCGAGACCCAAGCCATCGCATTGAGCGTTCCCGACACGCACGGCGTTTACCTGGTCCCGGCCTTCGCCGGCCTGGGCGCGCCCTACTGGGACATGTACGCCCGCGGTGGGATACTGGGCTTGACGCGCAGCACCACGCGCGCGCATATCGTGCGCGCCGCGCTGGAGGGCATCGCCTACCAGGTCAAGGACCTGGTAGGGGCCTTTGAAAGCGCCACCGCCATGCGGTTCACCGAGCTCAGGGTGGACGGCGGCGCCTGCCGCAACGACTTTCTCATGCAGTTCCAGGCCGATATCCTGGGACTCAACATCGACCGTTCGCAATACATCGAATCGACCGGCATGGGGGCCGCATTCCTGGCCGGTATCGCGACCGGATACTGGGGAGCCGGAGACGAGATACGCGGCCTGCGCGCCTGCCAGGCGGTCTTTTCCCCCAAGATTCCGGCCTTGAATCGCCAGACGCTCTATCAGGGTTGGTGTGATGCCGTGAAACGGGTGAAGTGCGAGGGCTGATGAACTTATTTGCCTATCTTGGCCGTATCACGCTGACCTTTCTCGAACAGATCGGCGCCATAGGCCTCTTCATCTACGAGGTGGCGCTGTGGCTCCCGCGCAAACCCTTCTTCATACGCGAGCTCTTTAAGCAGATGGATTTCATCGGCATCCGCTCCAGCACGGTCATCCTCCTGACCGGCATGTTCACCGGCATGGTCACCGCCCTGCAGTCCCACTACGGGTTCCGGTTGTTCGGGGCCGAGTCCCTGGTGGGATCGACGACGGCCCTGGGCCTGCTGCGGGAACTGGGGCCGGTCCTGGCGGCCCTGATGGTGACGGCCCGGGCGGGATCGGCCATGTCGGCCGAGATCGGGACCATGCGCGTGACCGAGCAGATCGACGCCTTGACCGTCATGGGCGTCAACCCGGTCCAGTACCTTATCATCCCCCGCATCATCGCCGCGATCATCATGCTGCCGATGCTTACCCTGGTCTTCGACGCCATCGGCATGATCGGCTCCTGGATCGTGGGGGTGAAACTCTTAGGGATCGACCAAGGCATGTTCATGTCACGCATCGTGGAGTACGTTGATTACCAGGACCTCGGTGTCGGGCTGGTCAAAGCCACCTTCTTCGGGTTCATCCTCGCCACGGTCGGCTGTTACAAAGGCTTTACCACTTCGGGCGGCGCGGAGGGCGTGGGCAAGGCCACGACCTTCTCCGTGGTCATCTCGGCCGTGAGCATCCTGGTGGCGGATTACGTCCTCACGGCACTCATGTTCTGAGGCATAGCCTGCCGAAGGCCCGCAACGCCGCATACGCGTTTTTCTTCTCAGTGCCCCTTGACTATCACGGATGCTTATGCTAGCACCAACCACACGTTTGTGGGGCCGTAGCTCAGCTGGGAGAGCGCATGAATGGCATTCATGAGGTCGAGGGTTCGATCCCCTTCGGCTCCACCATTTAAATCTAACTTAAGAAAAGCAGGCAGGCATGTCCCACACGAGTCATCCCGTACCACCAATTTCCCATCTCAGAGGCACGCCATGATCAAGCTCAAGGGTTCGCACCGCACCTACCTGCGCGGCCTGGCCCATAAGCTCAAACCGGTCATCCAGGTCGGCCGCGGAGGCGTAAGCGTTGAGGTGCTCGCGGCAATCGATGAGGCCTTGGGCTGCCACGAGCTCATCAAGCTCAAGTTCATGGAATTCAAGGAACAGAAAGATGAGCTCTCACGCCTGATCGCTGATCGTACCGGCAGCGAGCTCGTGGGCCGCATCGGCAACATGGCCATTTTTTACCGCGAGCACCCCGAAGAGGATAAACGCAGGATCAAGCTACCCAGAACCTGAAGAAACCATGTAAAATCCAAGGGGCACGACCTATGATCAAGCTCAATGAGAATTACCTCAAGCTCACGGCCAATTATCTCTTTTCCGAGATCGCCAAACGCGTGCGCGCCTTTCAGGAGGCCCATCCGGAAAAAGAAATCATCCGCTTGGGCATCGGCGACGTGACGCGCGCCCTGCCCAAGGCCTGCATCGAGGCCTTCCATGCCGCCGTGGATGAGATGGGCGACGACGCCACCTTCAAGGGCTATGGTCCGGATTACGGCTATGACTTCCTGCGCGAAAAGATCGCTCGGGATGATTTCCAAGCCCGGGACGCCGATATCGCCTTGGACGAAATCTTCATCAGCGACGGCGCCAAGAGCGACACCGCCAATATCCAGGAGATCTTCAGCCACGATATCCAGGTGGCGATTCCCGACCCGGTCTACCCGGTCTACATCGACACCAACGTCATGGCCGGCCGGGCCGGTGATCCTCAGAACGGCCGCTATGCCGGGATCGTGTACCTGGACGGCACCAAGGCCAACGGCTTTATCCCCGATCTGCCGCATAAGCCCGTGGACCTGATCTATCTGTGCTTCCCCAACAACCCCACCGGAGCGGTCATTAGCAGGGAGGCGCTTAAGCGCTGGGTAGACTATGCCCGTGAACACCAGGCGCTCATCATCTATGACGCGGCCTACGAGGCCTTCCTGCGCGATGAGAGCCTGCCGCATTCCATCTATGAGATCGAAGGCGCAAAAGAGGTTGCCATTGAATCACGCAGCTTCTCCAAGACCGCCGGCTTCACCGGCACGCGCTGCGCCTATACCGTGGTGCCCAAGGCCTGTATGGCCTACGATTCCACGGGTAGGCCTCAACCCCTGCATCCCTTGTGGAGCCGGCGCATGTCCACCAAGTTCAACGGCGTCTCGTACCCTGTCCAACGCGCGGCCGAGGCCGTGTATTCTCCGGAAGGCAAACTCCAGGTGCGCGCGCTGACCGATGCCTACATGGTCAACGCCGGACTGATCCGCCGGGCCATGAACGACCTGGGGTTCGACTGCGTGGGCGGCATCAATTCACCCTATATCTGGGTGGACTGCGGCATGGATTCCTGGGCCTTCTTCGAGCTGCTGCTGAGAAAGGCGGGTGTGGTCACCACCCCGGGGGCGGGCTTCGGCCGCTGTGGCCAGGGCTTTATCCGCATCAGCGCCTTCAACAAACGCGAGAATGTCGAGCAGGCCATGGCGCGCATCCGCGAAACCCTGGGGGACGCCCGCTAGGCCGTGCGGCCTATGGAACACGACACCAATACGGGCTTAACCACAGCGCCCATACCGGTTCTGATCGCGAAACTTGCCGTGCCGGCCAGTGTGGGCTTTTTCTTCAACACCATGTTCAACGTCGTGGATACCTTCTTCGGCGGTATGATATCCACCCAGGCCCAAGCGGCGCTCTCGCTTTCCTTCCCGGTCTTTTTCATCATCATCGCTCTGGGGAGCGGTTTGTCGTACGGCGCCACCGCGGTCATCGCCAACGCCCTGGGCGCAGGCCGCGACCAGGAAGCCCGGGTGCTGAGCAGCCAGACCATCAGCCTGGCCTGCCTGTCGGCAACGGTGCTGACGGCCATCGGCATGCTCGCCGCCAGGCCTCTCTTCATATTCCTAGGCGCCGGCGCGGCCTATCTCGGCGATTGTCTGGCGTATATGTACACGATCTTCGCCGGCACGCTCTTCTTCCTGGGCGCCTATGCCTTCAATGCCATCCTGAACGCCCTCGGGGATACCCGTTCATTCAGGAATTTCCTGATCTTCGGATTCCTGACCAATGTCATCCTCGACCCCTGGTTCATCTTCGGCGGCCTTGGGGTCCCGGCCATGGGCATCGCCGGGCTGGCTCTATCCACCATCCTGATCGAGCTGATGGGGACCCTGTACTTGGCCGGCAAGGTCGGACGAACCGGCATGCTCGGCGCCCCGGCATGGAAGGACTTCCGCCCCCGGCTTGAACCCATGGGCGTCATCATCCGCCAGGGACTGCCCGCCAGCCTCAACATGCTCACCGTGGGTCTGGGCATATTCGTCATCATCGCCTTCATCAGCCCCTTCGGCAAAGCGGCCGTGGCTGCGTACGGCATCGCCGTACGCATCGAGCAGATCGTGCTGCTTCCGGCCATCGGCCTGAGTGTCGCCACCCTGACGTTGGTGGCGCACAGCAACGGGGCGCGTCTCTTCGGGCGGATAAGGCAAACACTGCGCGCGGTTCTTGTCTCCGGCGGGATCTGCATGGCCCTCGGCGGACTGGTTATTCTTCTCCTGGCTGAAACCTGCATGCGCATCTTCTCCGCCGATGCCGAGGTGATCCGCATCGGCGCGACCTACCTGAGGATCGACGCCCTGGCCCTGTATGCCTATGTGATCCTCTCGGTGCACGTCGCGACCCTGCAGGGCATCAAGAAACCCGGCTTTGCCGTCCTGATCGGACTGTTGCGCCAGATCATCGCCCCGGCCCTGCTCTTCGCCCTCTTGATCAAAGTCTGGCACTACGGACTCTTAGGTGTCTGGTGGGGCATCTGCATCATCACCTGGACGGCGGCCGTTATAACCGCCCTTTATGCGCAGCGGCTCTTGAAAAAAACGGCCACGTCATCATAATATAGAAGCATGCATGCATACCGCGAGGCACCTCATGCACCACGGCGCATAACAGGTACACGTCCGAAGACCTATGATCTGCTCTTCTACATCCTGCTCATGGCCGCCGGAATCGCCCTGATCCTGCTGGGCGCCGAACGTCTCGGGTATCACTGGCAGTGGTATCGTGTCCCGCGTTACCTCGTGACCCATGACGGGACGCATACCGTCCCCGGACCTTTGCTGCAGGGCTTGATGGTCACGTTTCATATCACGGGCATCAGCCTGGTGGCGGCCAATGCCATCGGTCTTCTCACTGCGCTCTTCAGGCTTTCGGGATCCCTGGCGGCGCGCACCCTAAGCCGCGCCTATCTCGAATTCTTCCGCAACACCCCTCTGCTCACGCAACTCTTCTTCATCTACTTTGTGATCGCCCCGGTGTTCAAGCTGAGCGCCTTTACCTCGGCCGTCCTGGGCTTGAGTCTGTTCGAGGGCGCTTATATTTCGGAGATCATCCGCTCCGGTATCGTTTCCATCCACAAGGGCCAGTGGGAGGCTTCCTCCTCTCTGGGGCTGAGCACTCTACAAACCTATGTCCATGTCATCCTGCCGCAAGCGCTGCGCCGGGTGCTGCCGCCTCTGACCAGCCAGGCCATCTCACTCATCAAGGATTCCTCTCTGGTGAGCGTCATCGCCATCTACGATCTGACCATGCGGGCTTCGGTGATCGTATCGGAAACCTTCCTGACCTTCGAGATCTGGTTTGCCGTGGCGGCCATCTACCTGATGATCGCGGCCGTGCTGTCGACCGGCGCCCATGCCCTGGAGGTTAGGCTGAAGGGAAAATTCGCCTGAATGAAAAGGAGGTTACGGTGAAAAAGATTGCGATAATAACCATGGTGATCGGGGTCTGTATCATGCTGTGCGGCAATACCAGGGCCGCGGGAGTCAGGGAGCAGCTCAGCAATGAGAGCACCCTGGAGCAGATCATGCGCCGCGGGGTCATGCGGGTGGGCATGGATACCTTCGTGCCCTGGGCCATGAAAGACAAGACCGGCAGGCTGATCGGCTTCGAGGTCGATGTGGCCACGCGGCTGGCCAAGGATATGGGGGTAAGGGCTGAGTTCATACCCACCAAGTGGTCGGGCATCATCCCGGCTCTCCTGACGGGAAAATTCGACATCATCATCGGCGGCATGGGCATCCGGCCGGACCGCAACCTGAAGGTGAACTTCTCCCTGCCCTACGATTACACCGGCATGTCCTTGGTGGCGCACAAGGAGCTCGCCCGGGGCTTCAATGCCTTGAGCGATTTCAACCGGCCGGAAGTCACGATCGCGGCGCGTCTGGGCACCACGGCGGCCTCGGCGGTCAAGCAATACCTGCCGCGGGCCAAGGTGCGGCTCTTCGACAACGAGGCCCAGGCCGTCCAGGAACTCCTGCTCGGCAGGGTGCATGCCGTGGTGGCTTCCGCACCCCTGCCTCAGTTCCAGGCGCTGAAGCATCCGGACAAGCTCTTTGTCCCGATCAGGGATACCTTTACCAAAGAGCCGATCGGCTTTGCCGTACGCAAGGGCGATCCCGACATGCTCAACTACCTCGACAACTGGATCCGGGTGGTCGATTCCGAGGGGTGGCTTAAAATACGCAAGCAGTACTGGTTCGAGACCCAGGATTGGGAAAAGCTCATTAACTAGTGGCCACGGACCAGGTATGAACCATAAGCGCGCCCGGGTCGCAACCCCCTACCAGAACAGGTGATGAATAGATCCATGCCGAAAAGCCGTTATCAGCCGAACCTGCTCGATGCCCTGATCCTGCTCGCCTCCACGGGACTGATCCTGTACCTCGCCCTGTGGTTCAGGAGCGGGACCCACTACACCTGGCACTGGCCGGTCATGTTCCAGTACTTCCTGCGCTATGACCCTGCCCTTGCCCGGTGGGTCCCCAATCTGCTGCTGCAGGGCTTCATCACCACGATCAAGATCAGCATCTGGGCCACCGTGCTCGCGATCATCCTGGGAACGATCATGGGCATCGTGCGCACCCGTCCCACGTTGTTGTCCCGTCTCCTGGGCCGCACCTACGTGGAGTTGGTCCGCAACATCCCACCTCTGGTCCTGATCTTCATCTTCTACTTCTTCATCAGTGACCAGATCCTGGGGCTCATCCGGATCGACGCCATCATCCGCTCCAGCCCGGACCTGGTCCAATCCTTGGTGAGCGTGCTGTTCACGCCGCCGGAGCAGATAGATACCTTTCTGGCCGGGCTCATCACCTTGGTAATCTACGAAGGCGCCTATATCACGGAGATCGTGCGCGCCGGGATCGAGTCCATCGAGCGCGAGCAGTGGGACGCAGCCAAGGCGCTGGGTTTCACCCGGCGGCAGATGATGCGGCACGTCATCCTGCCCCAGGCCCTGGCGCGCAGTCTGCCGCCGCTGGCGGGACAGCTCGTTTCCACTATCAAGGATTCGGCCATCGTCTCGGTCATCTCCATTCAGGAGCTGACCTTCCAGGGCCTGGAACTCATGAGCGCCACTTACTTGACCTTTGAGATCTGGATTACGATCACGGCCCTCTACTTCATCCTGACCTTCGGGTGTTCCCTAGCCGTGCGGCACCTTGAGGTCATGCTGCGCCGGCAGGGAACATCCTATCATCCCGCCTGACGTCATGTGAAGGCAGGGATCGGCGGGACGGGAGGAGAAGATGTCTTGCATTCCATTGAATTTCTTATTAGAAGGTAGGCATACACGACATGCCCCAACAAGGGATAGGAGCGAAGCCATGCCAAGACTTTTGTCCAGGATGAATACGCGTACCCTGATGGTCCTTCTTATCATGACCTGCATGCTCACGGCCTGTTCAAAACAGAGCGCTCAGCCCACCCACCCCAAGCCGAAAATTTCCTCTAAGGCACCTTCGGCCGCCATCGCGCCCCTAAAGGCCCGGCCGCTCTATTTGACCGATTTCCGCACAGCCATCATCCAGGTGGCGCGCTATGCCATACCCGCCGTGGTCCATATCGAAGTAACCCAACGCGAGGTGGTGGCCAACCCCACGGCGCCCATGGAAAGCGATCCTTTTTTCCGCTTCTTCTTCGGCAACCCCCGCGCGCCCAGAAAGTTCAAACGTGAGTTCAAGGGGCTGGGCACCGGCATGATCATCGATGACAAAGGCCATATCCTAACCAACAATCATGTAGTGTCCGGGGCGGCTGAGATCGAGGTACAGCTCTCTTCCGGCCGGCAATACCCCGCCACGCTGGTGGGGGCGGATCCCAAGACCGACCTGGCGGTGATCAAGATCGAACCCAAGGAAAAACTCCCTATGGTGACCTTCGGCAACTCCGACAAGATGGAGGTCGGTGAGTGGGTGGTGGCCATCGGACATCCCCGCGGCCTGGACCAGACCGTGACCCAGGGGATCATCAGCGCCAAGCACCGCCAGGGAATCACCGACCCCAGCAGCTATCAGGACTTTCTGCAGACCGACGCGCCCATCAACCCCGGCAACAGCGGCGGTCCGCTTTTAAATCTCTCGGGCCAGGTCATCGGGGTCAATGCCGTGATCGCCTCGGAATCCGGGGGCTTCGAGGGCATCGGCTTCGCCATCCCGAGCAACATCGCCGTGCATGTCTCCAACGGGCTGATCGCCAAGGGCAAGGTGGATCGCGGCTGGATGGGAGTCACGATCCAGGATCTTACCCCGGAAATCGCCCAATCTCTCGGTCTGGACCCGCCCCAAGGCACGTTGATCGCGGATGTTGTCAAGGACGGACCGGCCGAAAAAGCCGGCCTGAAACCCGGCGATGTCGTCTTGTCCTTGAACGATAAGGACATCCCGGATAGCGGGACCTTGCGCAATGCCGTGGCCAACTCCCCGATCGGAACCTTGATCAAGCTCACGATCTGGCGTGACAAGCGCGAACAGGAAATCAAGGTCATGGTCGGCAATCTGGATGATGCGGCCAAGGGCATCACCGCCGCTCTCAAGGATCGTCTGGGCGCGGTTTTCCGGCCCTTGAAACCCGCGGAAGCAAGCAGTCTTGGTGTTGACCCATCGGTGGGCGTCGTGATCGGCAAGCTGGACGCCAAGGGCCCCATGGCGAGAGTGGGCTTTGAAGTGGGCGACGTGGTCTTGGGCGTCAACGGCCAGCAGATCGACAGCGTGGAAACTTTGGCCGCGCTCATCGACAGCCTGCCCCATAACCACAGGGTCTCTCTGTTCGCCATGGACCACAACAGCCGCCGGACCGGCAATGTCGAGATCGAGGTGCACTAGACATCGAACATGCAAGCGTTTCAAATGGGGGTAAGTGATGGCGCTCAATAAATTGGCCGGCAAACCGGCGCCGGCCGAGTTGCTGGTGAATGTGCCCAAGCTGATCAGCGCGTACTATGTCGCGCATCCCGACCCTGACGCGCCTTCAGAGCAGGTCGAGTTCGGCACTTCGGGCCACCGCGGGGTATCCTTTAAAGGCAGCTTCAATGAGGACCATATTCTGGCCATCACCCAGGCCATCTGCTGGTATCGTCATGCACAGGGCATCAACGGTCCCCTATTCCTGGGCCTGGATACGCATGCACTCTCCGAGCCGGCCGCGATCACGGCCCTGGAAGTCCTGACGGCCAATGACGTAACGGTGTGCATCCAGGACGGGTATACCCCCACGCCGGTTATCTCGCATGCCATCCTGACCTATAACCGTGGACGCACCGCGGGCCTGGCCGACGGCATCGTCATCACGCCCTCGCACAACCCGCCCGACAACGGCGGATTCAAGTACAACCCGCCCCAGGGCGGACCGGCCGATACCGTGATCACGGACTGGGTCGCGGATAAGGCCAACACCCTGTTAAAGAACGGCAACCGCGAGGTCAAACGCCTGCCCTACAGCCGGGCCGTACAATCCGGCAGGCTCCAGGCGCATGATTATATCAAGCACTACGTGGACGATCTGATCAACATCATCGATCTGGAGGCCATCAAGGCCGGCGGACTCAAGATTGGGGCCGATGCCCTGGGCGGCTCGGGTCTGGCGTTCTGGAGCGTGATCGCCCAGACCTACGGCCTTGACATCGATATCATGCACGGCCATCCCGACCCAACTTTTAGCTTCATGACCGTGGACAAGGACGGCAAGATCCGCATGGACTGCTCCTCGCCCTATGCCATGGCCGGCCTGATCGGGCTGAAAGACCGCTATGACATAGCCTTCGGCAATGACCCGGACTTCGACCGCCACGGTATCGTGACCAAGAGCGCCGGGCTCATGAACCCCAACCACTACCTGGCCGTGGCCATCGACTATTTGTTCCGCAACCGCACCGGATGGCGCGCCGACGCCGCCGTGGGCAAGACCTTGGTGAGCAGTTCCATGATCGACCGCGTGGCTGGTTCCCTGGGCCGCAGGCTCTCGGAAGTGCCGGTGGGGTTCAAGTGGTTTGTGGACGGACTGATCGACGGCTCCTACGGCTTCGGGGGCGAAGAGAGCGCCGGAGCCACCTTCCTGCGCAAGGACGGCAGCGTGTGGACCACGGACAAGGACGGCTTCATCATGGACCTCCTGGCGGCCGAGATCACGGCCAAAACCGGTCGCGACCCGGCCGAGCACTACCGGGCGCTGACCGAGCGCTTCGGCGTTCCGGTCTATGAGAGGATCGACGCCCCGGCCGATGCCGCGCAGCGTGCGGTGCTGAAAAAACTCTCACCGGCGCAAATAACGGCCACGACCCTGGCGGGCGAACCCATCACGGCTATCCTGACCGAGGCCCCGGGCAACCGGGCGGCCATCGGCGGGCTCAAGGTGGTGACGGATAACGGCTGGTTCGCGGCCCGGCCTTCGGGCACCGAAGACGTCTACAAGATCTATGCCGAAAGCTTCAAGGGTCAGGAACATCTGGGCCGCATCAAGGAAGAGGCCCAGGCCATCATCAACGCGGCCCTTCAATTCGCCAAGTGATCGCCCTTAAATAAATAGAAAGGCCTGATCAGCATGCAGCAAGAACATTTGGCCTTACGGTGGTCGTTGCTGGGCATCGTAGGCGGCTGCCTGGCCTTTCTGCTCCTCTCCAGCCCGGATACCGGCGGGTCACGCATTATGGGCGAGGTCTTGAACTGCGGGCATTTCGCCCTCTTCGGCGTCATAGCCGTGGCCCTTTTCTTCTTCTTCGAACTCGGGCGGCCAAGGGGGCTTAAGAATCATGCCCTGGCCTGGGGTTTTACGGCCCTGCTCGGGCTGGGCACCGAATGCATCCAGCTCTTTCAACCACTAAGGTCCTTCGAACTGCGGGACCTGGCCTATGACGCAGTCGGAGCCTTCACCTTTCTGGCCTTTGTCCATTCCTTCAGCATCGCCGATGGCCGCTGGCGCCAAAGACTCCGCATCGCCTTAGCGCTGATCTGTCTGGCGGCCACCACGCCCGTCTGGCTGGCCGTAGCCGAATGGGAGCGTATAGCGCAGGCCTTCCCGCTCATCAACTCGTTCGAGACCAAGGACGAACTGGAGCGCTGGGAGACCAAGGAAGCGAATCTCGCGCTTGCGCAGACGCATGCCACCCATGGCACATACGCTGCCGAACTGCGCCTCATGCCGGGCGAGTACCCGGGCATGAGCTCGGATTATTTTTACCACGATTGGCGGGGCTATCAACTCTTCGTCTGCGATATTTTTCTTTCCGGTGCTACGCCTTTGAGCTTCTCTATCCGCATCAATGACAAAGCGCATAATCAGGCCTATACTGACCGCTATAATCACACCTTCACCCTCGCACCGGGCTTGAACCACATCCGCATCCCGCTGTACGATGTCGCCACGGCGCCGCGCGACAGACGTATGGATATGCGCAACATCGCCCTGATATGCGCCTTCGCATACCGCCTGCAAACTCCGCGCACCATGTACATCGATGATATCACGCTTCTGTGATGCGCAAACCTATAGTATATATCATATCGGTACATGATATTAAGACGGGCTCATAAAGGGCCGCTAAAGAGGAGGTTATATGAAGGTCATGGCCATCAGCTCTTCCCCGCGCGGCGGGGGACAAAGCAAGACCGAGATCATGCTCTTAGCCCTGGTCAAGGGCATGCGCTCCTCCGGGGCCGAGGTGCACGAGGTGTTCCTGCGCACCCACAAAATCCACTACTGCACGGGCTGCTATACCTGCTGGACCAAGACCCCGGGGGTCTGCCAGCTCAAGGACGACATGACCCGCAAGCTCTTCCCGATGTTCCTGGAATCCGACCTCGTGGTGTATGCCTCACCCCTCTACCACTTCACCATGAACGCCTGCATGAAGGCCTTTATCGAGCGCACCTTGCCCATGGTGCAGCCCTTCCTGGTGGACAAGGGCGGCCGCACCTCGCACCCCCTGCGCACCAAACCGCCCGCCAGCGTCATGCTGTCCGTGGCCGGCTTCCCGGAGATCTCGGTCTTCCAGCACCTCTCCAGCCATGTGCGCTTCCTGTTCGGCAAGGGCCTCTTAGGCGAGATCTACCGCCCGGCCGCCGAGCTCTTAAACAATCCGGCCTTTAAACGCACCGTGGACGACATCCTCGAAGCCACGACTGAAGCCGGCCGGGAACTGGTCGAATCCTCCCGGATCAAGGATGCAACAATGCAACGCATCACCCAGACCATTTGCGATACCGAGAGCCTGCGGATGCTGGGCGACCTGATGTGGAAGACCTGCATCAGCGAGGGCGTCACCACCAAGGAGTTCCAGGCCCGCGGCATGGTGCCAAGGCCGGACTCCATTGCGAGCTTCCTAGCCGTCATGAAAATCGGCTTTAACCCCAAGAAGGCGGCCGACACGCAGGCCGTTTTGCAGTTCACCTTCACCGGCACGGTCGCAGGCACATGCCACCTCGTCATCGATAAGGGGAAAATCGTGGGCTACACCGGAGCAGCCCCTCAGCCCGACCTCAGCATCACCGCGCCCTTCGATACCTGGATGGATGTCATCACGAAAAAGGCCGACGGTGCACAGCTCTTCGTGGACCGGAAATACACGGCCGAGGGCAACCTGGACCTGCTCATGAATATGGCCAAGCTCTTCGGGACATAGATAAGACCGTGATCCACACAAATTCCATTCATAATCGGATGGGTGGAGCCTTAGCGAAACCCATCGTTTTTCTGGAAAAAGTGATGGGTTCCGCTCCGCTGCACCCATCCTACGGGCTACGGGCTAATACATAAACAAGGATATTATCCGACATGTCCTTCTGTACATGGGTTTTTATACTGACCATGATAAACACATTGGATCTCAATACATAAATTATGAAACGCTGTTATCTTTGTGGGGCTACAGAAAATATCACAAGGGATCACATACCTCCCGAAGGTTTCTTTATTCCTCCACTTCCTGATAATCTAATTACTGTCCCTTGCTGTTATAGTTGCAATGATTCGTATAAGAAAGATGATGAGGCTGCGAGAACGTTTTTTTCTGCATATAGATGGCGGTCTGCAAAAGGGATGTGGGTTTGGAAAAATAAGGTGGTAAACTCAACCTTTAAAAGAAGCCCAAAGCTCAAAGCTAATATCCGCAAATCACTATTGCATGTTCCAGTCCAAACTGATCAAGGTGTAGAAATTATGCCGGCAATCCTTTTCCCAGAAGATAGGCTGAATCGTTGGCTAATTCGCATTACAAGAGGACTATTATTCAAGTTCTATCCAGATATTGATAGTTCCGACATGAGCGCTGGCCCCGGGAGTTTGGACAGGGGATGACGATTTATAAGTGAAGCCTTGCCACAATTTTGATTAAGCCGCAT
>ENA-OSEO01000272-OSEO01000272.1-sediment-metagenome-genome-assembly--contig:-NODE-272-length-144949-cov-16.547559_pt1 | contig 144949 bp, 132 predicted proteins | sample MGYA00237883_ERZ534232 | MGnify/ENA metagenome assembly ERZ534232
CGAAGACCCTTTTTCAACCCTTTCCGCTGGCTCCATTACGGCGAAAAACGGTGGCTCCATTATGGCGATCATTGACACTCGCCGGCCAAGTCGATCTTCTTCTTCTCGGAAGGTTCCCAACCCTCGAAGCGCATGTAGACCAACTTGGCCGCCTGGGGATCGCCCGAGATTGCCCTGTCGAGCAGCCCCCGGTCCACCTTGGCCAGGTCCGCGGCGTACCGCTGCCTGCGAATCTGGAGAGCCTCATCGAGGATTTCGTCCAGTTCTTCGCAGCTGAAGTAGCGGTACAAGTGATTGGCGAATTTCAACTTCAGCACGGTGGTCGCAAGAGTAGTCCGCGAAGGAATCTCATTCTCCGTATTTGCAAGAAATTTAAGCATTTGATCACGGTAACGTTCTTTCTTGAATGGCTTATTACGTACTTTTTTTGTATCGTTCCGTTTGTTCATTTCATTACCTCCGTGGTATTAGTGGACCGTTCCGGCCTTCCGCCACCGTTCGACCTGGTTTCGGTAATCGGAAAGCCTCTTGAGTCCCCGTAGGACGGCTTGGTAGGTCGCATGGACCTCCCGCTCGAGCTGCTCTATTTCCGGACCCGGTTTCCAGTAACCACCGGCCTGGATCTCTTTCATTAGCGTGAACATCGTGGTGTCCATGCAGGCCTCCAGGGAACGACGTCGGCCTTCGGTCATGAACTCCGGTGAGTCTGGTTTCCTGAAGGGGACAACGGTTTCAGTTTTCCCCTTAACACCTTCATCACCTTGCCGGGTAGCTGCGACAGCAGCTTGAAATTTCTTCATGAGGCTCATCCCGGTTACCTCCCGTGGATTTAATTTTTCATTTACCCTTGGCCAGCAGAAGCAGCGAAATCAACTAAAGTGTTCAAATGTTGAGCAATGGATAACTTTTGCCGGTTTAGTTGGTTTTGCTGGTCATCCATATATGAATAAAAAATTTCACTTCCAGACTGAAGGATGGACTTCGTAAATCTGCCCACCAGGTCGGCCCTTACCCGAGTATCCCATGGAAATCTCCCGGACCCAGCCGCGCTCCATTAGGCTCCCCACTCCCGGTAAAATCTCCGACACTTTCCGATATCCGGTGATATTAAAAATATCCCTAACTTTAAACTGTCTCACCTTGTGCCGGCGGAGGGCCTCGAGGATTCTCCTGGCCCCGGCAAGCTGTGCGTCCTCGTCCATGATGGCGAAGACGGCCCGGGCGTGGTCAGCGAAGAATCCACCGAGGGTGACGGCCGCCTCCATGTTCTCCACGGAAATCAGTTTCGACGGAGCATCAGCGTTGTGCATGGCGAAATGGAACAGGCCGGCGATACGGGCAACGGCTCCGGGAAGCTTACTCCCCCAGTCCTTCAGGTTGTGCAGGGCCTCACCCGGAAGCAGACAGGATTCCGAGGCAGCGTAGAACTTCTCCCAGGTACGCCGGGCTGCGTCGGACAGGCGGAGAGTGACAGTTTCATCGAACTTGGCCCCAAGAAGCTCATGAATGGCTTGGTGGTAGTCAAGACGGACACACTCGGGGATACCTTCCAGGCTCAAGCACCTGGTTCCCGCCTTCGGCACACACCAAACATAAAGAAACCGTGCGAGGAGTCCTCGGCCCCGGAAGGCCTGTATGGAACCAATGGAGCGGAGGACGTCTGGCTGAATCATTAGCCCGACGGTGATAACGGGACGGTTCAGAATGATGTCTTCCCGAGCAATCCTGTGGACCTGGTGAGCGTCACCACAATGGCCTTTCAGATAAAGATCAATGCTGGCGGTGTCGGAATAGCGGCCGGCCATGATGTCGAAGATACCCCCCTCGGAGCTCATGACGGCTATGGCCTCCCCATTCCCGGATAACAACACGGCCAGCTTCTCTTCGGTGACGTCTGCCGTGATGTAGCACGGGTCCGCAGGAACCTGGAGTTCAGCCAGTTCGTTGGCAATGGCCATGGCATCATTCTCTGCTTTCACCTGGTCCATATAATCGTTTGATGTGGATGCTTTCTTCCTGAACCGATCCAGCCGCTTTTCAAGGATCGCTTTCCGGTTCAAGGCCTCTCGGCGTGCCGGTGCGGTCTCCTCCTTCACCTTTGCGGCGTAGTTGAACACGGGGGTGCTGAACTGTTTTATTGTCTCTGATTTCCGCTCCCCTGAGAGTGCAGCGGCCGCTAAAAACAGGTTCAGGGTTTCCTTGTGGGATTGAAGCTCCACATCGATCTGGCCCCGAGCACATAGGGAAAGGGTGGCAAGACACATGGCCCCGGCCATTCCGGGATCTACCTGGTTCACCCTGGTGACGGCCTCTGTGAAAGGACGGAAGACCCGGGAGGGCAGAGCCTCCAAGGGGAAGGCTGGAAGGTCAGACACCATACCCCCCTCAAGGGGAGCCGGGCTTTCCCAGGCTATCTCCTCTTTCCCGTGTTCTCGTGCGAACTCCTCGCGAAACGCCCTCCGGAAATCGTCAGCCTTGGGGATGTCAAATTTGCTTTGTGCCTGCATCGTCTTATGCTCCTCTCGTGAAGTCTTCGTAAAATTGAATTACCGTATCTCTGTCGTCCGCCTGGAGGGTGTCGATCGTCCATTCCAAATTCGGTATTTCCTGTGTCAGTTCCACACGGTCCCATGGGCTGTCACCGTCCACCATGGGGTTCGCCTTCGCCTCGGCCTCGAGATTAAGCAGTTCTCTTAGACGGTCCGTCAACGTATTCAAGTAGTTCTTCCGCCAGGTTTTCAGGTAATCCAAGAGGAACCGCTTTTCCCGGTCCCTCCGCATGACTTCCGGATCCGGATGGCCGTTCTCGACACAAAGCATGCTGCAGGCCTTCCGGAAGTTGACCTGGTATTTCAGGCGGATGAAGTCTACGACATCGCCGTGAGCCCCGCAGCCGAAGCAATGGAAACGGTTCCCGTTGGCATAGACTTTCATGGAGGGAGACCGGTCCCCATGGAAAGGGCAGAGCGCCATCCCTGCCCTATTCGGCGTAATCCCCTCGCGTGCCATGATGGCGACTAGTTCAGGCTTATTTTTCATCGCTCGCGCTCCTGTTCTGCCGGGCATTCATCCATTGGATAATGTCATCGACGTGAGCGAAGCGTTTTTTCCCAAAGCGAAAGCTTTTCGGACCTTCCCCGCTGCACTCCGCATTTGCCCAGGTCTTTGGAGAAATTAAACCTCCGGTAAATTCACGAATTTCGCTCCTGGCAACGATTGACGATGGCCATTTTTCGGCAAGCGTCTTGAAATTAAAATTCTCCGGATGCTGATTTATTTTGTCGCTTGCCCCCTTGCATTGGATTTGGTTTCTTTTTTTAGTCATTATGAATTCCCTTTCCGTCCCTGGGAATGTCGAGGACTTTTTCTTAAGAATTATAGGAAGGCATAGATGACTGTGGAATGATCTTTTGTTTGTCCTGGATCTTTAATATATATGTATAGTTATTCCTTTTACCGTCTCATTCCGAGAAGGAGGTAGGAGGGGGATCACCTTGACTTCGGGGGGGTGGGGGAGTGGAAAATGACGTTGGTGTCAATCCCTTCTAAAGAAAGGAACGACCATGGTCGATGTTCGCCTGGGCAACTTGTCAATGGTGGGTGTAAAATCAATTCCGAGGGGCCCGGAGAACTTTACGAAGGGGACACGAAGTAAATCTCTTCGAGTGGTTCTGACGGATTGGAAATTGATGCCAGCCCCACCACTTCCAGTTCCCCATACTCCCTCGGCTTGTCCGGGTTGATTCTGGTCCGATACACCGGCACCAGCCATTCCACGTCCCGGCTTTCGTACTTGAAATCCTTCGGGTCTTTCTTCATATTTTTTATCGGAGGTAAATAAAATTCTGTGGTGGTCTCGTAGTAAACGTGTCAATGGGAAGTGGTTCAGGGTACTCAACGACGGAAGCGATCTCAATGGCATGTCCAACCCGGCATCCATCGAAATACGATTTAAACCTATCTTCATCAATTCCTGCCTCCGCCATGACAAGTCGCCATAGAGTAGATGGCGGCAGGGTGTGTACTACTTCAACAATGAATTCACCGACCACTTTTTGGACCGGAGATGATGCATATATAATAACCGTGTGGATAGATTGTGTGAATATTACACGGCGTAACTCATACCGTTTCTTTCCGGTCAATATCTGATCGACATACTGCGGCTTAATCGACAATAAAGCGTGTGTCGGTTTCGGTGAGTTCCAGGATTCTTGTGATCTTGTCATTTGATAGATATTCGAAACCTCGTGGTGCGGACTCGATGTCTTTGATGATTTCGGCATCGATGAGTATTTCGAGGTTCGGTCTTCTCGGGAATGAATATGCATAGAGAAATTCAACAACGAAGGGGCGATTTCTGGGGGTGTAATTCCATTGTGCTTTGAGTTCCTCATCATTAAAGACGCTTCTTTGTCGGCATAGTTGGATAAATTGTTTTTCATCTTTGATACCTCTGTGTACAGCGTCAATAATTCCGATAGTAGTAATGACACTTTTATAATACCCTCCCGTTCGATAAAAGACAATGATATCACCAATCTGCAGATCTCGAAAATATGATCGTGAAATGAAGACCTTGCGGATAGCATTGCGGTGAGGTTCTTGCTCAGTAAAATCGTCGGGAGATTCGGTCTTCAGAATCGAGTCGGGCAGGAGCGAAGTATGGTATTTTGGATAGATAGAGACAATGTACCAAGGCCGTTTACGTGAGACGAATGGGAAAGTTAACTTTGGGTTTCGAGCATCGAAGCGAGATTGCATGGATCGTACGTAGACATCCTCAATCCTTCCATGAGTATGTTTCTCTCCGAACTTAGTAAAACCGAAATCCTCGAGCAGACGAACCAAACGTTCTTTCTCTAAAGAACACTGAAATATCGTGATGTAAATCTCATTTACACGTTGCTGAATGGCATTATCAAACGCAATTTTAAGAAACCTCTCCCCGAGCTTGAATCCATTAAGTTCGACCTTCAGGGTTCCTATCTTCAAACGACGCCGCGCTGCCATTTGGGGAATAATATCAGGATACGGTTCACGTTCATTCTCGACTTTAAGATACATAAATGCGATTAGCTGGTTTCCCTCGTGGCAAACATAGGCCGATTCATCGGTTTTTCTCATGAACCAGCTGTCAAAGTGTGGATAGTCGCGGCGAAGTGAATGAAAAAACGGCTGCGTAACGTTGACTCTGCCGAAGACCTCTTTTCGAACAGAGAGAACCTGATAATCGACAAAGTCGGGGTTTTCTGCGACAACTTTTTCAAGAAAGGCATCAATTGTGAATAGCTTATCGGCTATGCTGAGTTCTTGAGCCTTCCGGCCGATTTTACGATCCTCAGAGATAAGGATATCAACTGTACCAGCGGCAAGTTCGTTAAGAAGCTGTGTGTCTATCGCATCATTAGGCGTTGTATCGTACTTCTGAGCTACGGCCTGGATATCCGGGCGAAGTGGTGCTGGTGCTCGCAGTTGGTTATAGGACTCCAGCTTCCTACAGAACGCGATTCGCGTCCGCTCATCGAAATGCTTTTGGATTTCTTTAACACTTGATGGGTGAATACACTTTGTATACTGAAGACGATCTATCCAGTTGAAGAGTAGACCAATATCGTCGCGAGCAACATAAGCTGCTTCCCGATGGATTAGGATATTTGTATCCAAAAGAACTCTCATAGCACGAGTCTCACCTTAAAATGGTCCATTTTCCTTCGAGGATGTATTCCTCCGCCGGTCGCCGCAAAAACCTCTTTTTTACGATGTGACCGCCGCTTCCCGGATCTTCTCATACACCTCCTGGAGCAGGTGCTGGCTTACGGTTTCGCGGAATTTGTTTTCGTTCATGAACTTCGCCGTGATCTCCTCGTTCTGATCCATGCGGTCGATGAAGAGGCCTTCCAGGGCCTTGCGGAAGACGTAGCCGAAGTTTTCCATCGTGTTGGCCAGGGCTGCCTGGCGAAGGTTGCTGTCGGCCACGGCGTCCTCCCGTATGGACTCGAAAAACAATTGATCACCTGGCCTGAACTCCGTGCCGAACCGCTCGTTTAAAATGTCGATCAACTTCGAAAGCTCAATCTCCTCGCCCTTGGCAATGCCTGTGCCAATGGCCGTGGGTCCGTCTATTGTTTCCTGCTTGCCGGGTTCAAGCGAGATCGAGCCTTCGCTGATCTTCTGCAGGCGGTAATACTTGAGCGCCACGTCGTCATCAAACTTGTAAATCGGGCCCCGGTCATCTTTGGGCAGCTTGGTAAGAAGGAAGCGGATATAGGAGTAGAGCTTTTCCAGGTCGGTGTCCTGGAAGGGGATCACCTGCGACATAAATGAGTACAGGTTTCGGTATGCGACAAGGTTTTTTCGAAAAAGCTCCCGGTCCTCCCTGTCAATGCTGTTGTATCGCCCCACCGCAGGGTCGATGCAGGCATTTATCCGGGCATGATCGGTGGGCGTCTGATTGACCTTGGGCTTGTAAAACACCCTGGAGAATTCTTCGACTTCGGCCTTGTAGTATACCTGCTCTTTGTCGAGCTTGGCCTGTAATTCATAGAGCTGCTTCGCCTCGGCACGTTCACCGATGAGGGTCTGCTCGTAGTAAGGCTGGAAGGCCATCCGGATCTCATCGGGCTCGTTCACGAAATCCAGGACGAAGGTGTCCTCCTTGCCGGGATGTGTCCGATTGAGGCGGGAAAGGGTCTGGACAGCCTGGATACCTGCGAGCCGCTTGTCCACGTACATGGTGTGAAGAAGTGGCTGGTCGAACCCGGTCTGATACTTTTCCGCCACGATGAGCACCTGGTATTCCTCCGTCCCGAAGCGTTCCGGGATTTCCTTCTCTCGGATCCCCTTGTTCATACCGACTTCCGTGTATTCGGCGCCAGCTGCGTCATGGTCGATTACCGTGCCGGAGAAGGCCACAAGCGTCATAATGCCATCATAGCCCTTGTCGGCGATGTATTTGTCGAACGCCTGCTTGTATCGCACCGCATGGAGGCGGCTCCCGGTTACCACCATGGCTTTCGCCCTGCCGCCGATCCTGTGCATGGTGAAGTGGCTGAAATGCTCGATCATGACCTCCGTCTTCTGGGCGATGTTGTGCGGGTGGAAGCTCATGAAGCGGGCCAGCGATTGGGCGGCCTTCCGCTTTTCCACCTTGGGATCGTCCTCGATGGACTTGATCAGCCGGTAATAGGTCTTGTACGTCGTGTAGTTTTGAAGAACATCGAGGATGAAGCCTTCGTCAATGGCCTGGCGCATGCTGTAAAGGTGGAAGGGCTGAGGTTTTCCGTCCGGGCCCGGGACGCCGAAAACCTCCAGCGTCCTGTATTTCGGTGTCGCGGTGAAGCCGAAGAAGCTAAGATTGGTCTGGTGGCCGCGCTTCAGCATGGTCTTGAGAATCTCTTCTTCGTAGTCCGGGGATCCTTCTTCTTCCGCTTTTGCCCTGGCCTCTTCCTGGATGGTCGCGCCGGCGAGCACCCCCTTTAGTTCAGCTGCGCTTTCACCGCTTTGGGAGCTGTGGGCCTCGTCCACGATGACCGCATAGCGTCGCTTGGGAAGATCGCCGATCTTTTCGGTGACGAAGGGGAACTTCTGCAAGGTTGTTATAACGATAGGCACGCCCGTGGCGAGAGCCCCGGCCAGCTGGGCCGAGTCGACGTCGATCTTCTCGACGACGCCCTGCTTGTGCTCGAATTGGTAGATCGTATTTTGAAGCTGCTGGTCGAGGACCACCCGATCGGTGACCACGATGACCGAATCGAAGACCCTCTCGTCTTTCTCATTGTAAAGGCTCGCCAGGCGGTGGGCCAGCCAGGCGATGGAGTTGGACTTGCCGCTGCCGGCGGAGTGCTGGATCAGGTAATTTGTGCCTGTGCCATTGTTTCGCGCATCGGCCACGAGCTTTCTTACGGAGTCCAGCTGATGATAGCGGGGGAAGATCATGAACTCTCGTTTTACCTTTTTCCCGCCGAGCTTCTTTTCCTCTATCTGGAGATGGATAAACCGCGCCAGGATATCGAGAAAGCTGTGTCGCTCCAGGACCTCTTCCCACAGGTAGGCAGTCTTGTATCCGCCGGGGTTCTCCGGGTTACCGGCGCCGCCGCCACGGCCCTTGTTGAACGGCAGGAAGCGGGTGTTATTGCCTAAAAGGTGTGTCGTCATGTAGACCTCGTCCGTATCGACAGCAAAATGGACAAGGGTCCGCTTCTTGAATTGGAAGATCAGGTCTTTCGGGTCCCGGTCATTTTTGTATTGTGTGATCGCATTCCGCCAGGTCTGCGCCGTCATGGGGTTCTTGAGCTCCAGGGTGGCGACAGGGATGCCGTTCAAGGCCAGGGTCACATCGAGGGTATTGCCGTGCTTGGCCGAGTAACGAAGTTGGCGGGTAATGGTAAGCCGATTGGCGGCATAGAGCTTCTGCGTTTCCGGGTTCAGGCCGCTGGCCGGGGCGAAGTAGGCGACGCGGAAGGGCTTTCCGAAGCATTTAAACCCGTGCCGGAGCACGGAGAGGCAACCTTCATGTTCGGAGTTGAGAGCCCGGCAAAGGTCGTCCAGAAGCGTCTCCTGGGCCTTCTCCTTCTGGGTGTTGGTGAGGTACCCCCACTCCTTGGGCTGGGTCTTTTGGATGAAGGAGATTACATCGGCAGGGAACAGCCCTTGCTCGGGATTAAATCTGTCCCGGTTGCCCTTCTCGTAGCCGCCGGCCGTGGTCAGGTGATACTCGATGGCGGTTTCGAAGGCGTGTTCGGTATGTTGACCCGGCATCAGGCTACCTCCTATTCCGGCATACTCCCGAAGATGGCAATGCCATCACTTCCGACAATTCCTTTATCATCATGTTTCAAGTTTTTTAAAGCTTCCGGTGCTTTTTCAGGAGACTCGTAGATGCTGGATAATAGCCCAACTTCAAGCTGATATTCGGTAAAGTTTGATGACGGAGAAGAATGAAAAAAGTTCCAAAAAAATGGGGGTAATGGGGCTGTCAGGAAGACCGCATCGCCAACTTCCTGGTCTTTATGAGCGGTGGATTCTCCCAAATATTCTTTAATTCCTTTATAGTAATGCCTAAAATACTCTTCATCTTTGATTTTCCATTCTTCTCCGTTCTTATGGATGTCGGGCGGTGGATCATCAAAAAGAATAGATATTGGCTGCGTAAACAGAGAAGTTATGCATGCAGATGTGGTAGCAGGGGGGCGATAATTTATGGCGGTAACCCCTGCTGATTGTCCCTTTGCCTTTGACACGAGCGATTCTTGATATGAATTTGAACGGGCCTTGGCTTCGATAACATGCCAATCATTGTTTTGTCCTCTACCGACAAGGTCGCCTCGTTCGTTGGTTGAAGAAGAGGTTATCAGGACGCCGCTTTTCCGCATCTGGTCTACATGGGCCAGCCAAGGGACACCCAATTCGGAGTCAGCAATGAGTTTCGCAAAGGCCATGCCGTACCAGTATGTCGATACACTTTTTTCGGACATGTCGAGGGCATTGTATTGGTCCGCGATGCAAAGTCCTGCCGTGGACTCTTCGAGAAATGAGAAAGCAGAAAGTCCGATGCCGAAGCGATGAGCCAAACCCCGCCATCCTAATGTAAAAACATCAAAGAACCTCTGCGCACCAATGGTTATAATCGCTCTTAAGATCGCACGCCTGGTAATATTTCGGACATATGTTCCGTTCTTACCTGCATAAGGAGCTTCGAAGTTCCTACATTTAACGTTTACATTCGCCATAAGATTAATTGTTCCTCACATCAATTTTACCAGTTACGGCCGCCGAGATCAGGGCGGTACGGTACTCTCGGAGTAGGTCGATGGATTTTTGTACCTTCTCAATCAGCACGTCGTGCCTTGCCGTTTCGTGATCGAGGAAGGCTCTGATGGTATATTGTTCAGCAAGTGGGGGAACTACCAGCTTCATGGAAGCGACCTCGTCTGCCGACACAGCTTCATAAGTGGAACCTGTTGCAATGCTCCAAAGCTCGTTACGCGTTACGGTTAGGGCGTACCAAGCAAACTCAGACAACAAGGCTTTTCCTTTTGTAACAACTGCACAAAGGCCACGCCCAATGCCATAAGGTTGATCGGCTATATTGAGGGCGCCAACAGGTGCTCTTACAGAAACGAGGAGAGAGCCTTTCGGAACTTGTTTAGCCGCGACATCGCAGAAATACTTCGGAGATGGATGAATCGGCCCGAACTCAGCATTTCCTTGGAGAAATGGCTTACATGAATCATCGAATGTATAGGAATCCGAACTGGGTGATTGTCCCATGATTGTTCTTGCCACAAACTTGAGGCGATAGACCTCCCAATGCTCCGGCACTTCCCCCAGCCATTTCATGCCGGATTCCTTCATCTTGACATTGGGATCCAGCCCCTTGGTCACGGCATGGCTGATCAGGGCGGATCGCTTTTCCTGGAGGAGTTCGATCTGCCGCTGCTTCTTTTCGATCAGGGAGTCGATCCGGGCGGTCTCGCGGTCGAGGAAGGAGGCGATGGCGCGCTGTTCGTTCAGCTCGGGGATTATGATCGCTATTGTACCAACTTCCGTAGCATTGATGGCTGGATAGCTAACGCCTGTTGACCGCGAAACAATTTCTTCGACAAAGTACGGTGAACGCAATGCATAAAAAAGATAGTTTGGATAAGTTTTGCGAGGCCGAATAACAGCAAAGCCTGTTGAAACAACCAAGTCATCTGCTGCATCACGGATCGGGGCAATGGCTCTTAGATAAGTCCGAACGGTTGAAACAATAATATCACCCTTCCTTACAATTCGTCTGGCACGAGATGGAGCGTTCTCGAATCGATATAATTCTTTGGCAACAATACCCCTTGTACTATCAACATTGCCAATATCCACATAGTTGAACTCGTATTCTGGATCAGTAGTTTCTGGCAACGCTTCATCATTGATCGAAGAGTTGTACTTCAAGCGTCGGATATGCCAATGCTCCGGAACCTCCCCCAGCCATTCCACCCCTGACGACTTGTATTCCGGATAAGCCTTCCAACTCATGCTGTTACCTCTGCCAGCATATCCGCAATTTCCTTTTCGATTTTCTTAAGATCGGCCTCGATCTCTTCCAGCGGTCTGGGGGGCGTGTATTTGTAAAAATAGCGGTTGAAGTTGATCTCGTATCCGATCTTGGTCTTTGCGTGATCTATCCAGGCGTCAGGCACATGGGGCAAGACCTCCCGCTTCATGTACTCGTCCACATCCTCCTTGAGCGGGACGTTTTCGTAGTCGCGCAGCTCCGGATCGGGTTCCGGTTTGCCCTTGGCATCGACACAGAGATCCGCTGCTTCGTCCCGTTCGGCCAGGGCCATTAGGATTGCCTTGAAGAGGGCGGTCGGGATCCTGAGCCTGGCTTTCTTGAAAGCTTCCTCCATCATTTCGGCGAACGCGTCGCGGTTCTTCACAATGCTCCTGGGCGCCAAGCCGTACAACGCGGTGACGATGTCCTTCTGGAGCTTCAGCCCCTCGGCGATCTCCGCCTCGGCAGCATGTGTGTCCTTCTTTTTCTTACTTGTGGCCAAATTGACAAAAGCGGATGTTTCCTCCAGGCGAGCGATCCGATCGTTGTCAACGGCAAAATTAAGCCGTAACGGCCGCTCCACGGTGATCCGCCGGTAGCCGAAATCCTCGTTGTCAAAAACGCGTATGTTATCGTCGTTGCCGAAATCCCCGTAGAGGCGCGTGACCTCTCCACGCTGGTCCTCACAGATCTCGTTACGTTTATTGCCGAGGGACTTACGCATTTTCTTGAAGAAGGTGACCCCATTGACAAGCTGAATCTTGCCCTTGCTGCTTCGCTCTTTCCGGTTGGTGACAATCCACAGATAGGTGTAGATGCCGGTATTATAAAAGAGCTGATCAGGCAGGGCCACAATGGCCTCCAGCCAATCGTTTTCGATGATCCAGCGCCGGATCTCGCTCTCACCCGAGCCCGCGGATCCGGTGAAAAGAGGCGAGCCATTGAAGACGATGGCCAGGCGGGTCCCTCCTTCTGTCGGGTCTTTCATCTTGCTGATCATGTGCTGGAGGAAAAGAAGCGAGCCGTCATTGATCCTTGGCAATCCTGCACCGAAGCGCCCGCCGAAGCCCTGTTCTTCGTGTTCTCGCTTGATGAAATCGACTTCCGGTTTCCATTCCACGCCGAAGGGCGGATTGGCCAGCATATAGTCGAACTTGAGATCTGGAAAATGGTCGTCGGTAAAGCTGTCGCCAAAGGCGATATGTTCGATGTTCTGGCCCTTGATCATCATGTCGGAGCCGCAGATGGCGTAGGCCTGGGCGTTGTAGTCCTGGCCGAAAACTTCCAGGCGGGCATTGGGGTTCAGCTCACGGACATAGTCCTCGGCTACGGAAAGCATCCCACCGGTCCCGCAGGCCGGATCGTAAAGGGTCTTCACGATGCCCTTCGTAGTCAGGATATCGCTGTCCGGCATAAAGATAAGGTTGACCATGAGGCGGATGACTTCGCGGGGAGTAAAGTGATCGCCGGCTTCTTCGTTTGACGCCTCGTTGAATTTCCGGATAAGTTCTTCGAAGATGTAGCCCATCTCGATGTTCGAAACGACGGCCGGATGCAGGTCGATTTCGCAGAACTTGGAGACGACCAGGTAAAGCCGGTCAGCTTTCTCTAACCTGGCGATCTGCTCTTCAAAGCCGAAGTTCTCGATGATGTCCCGGGCCCGGGCGGAAAAGCCCTTGATGTAATGGGTCAGGTTCGCGGCGATGTTGTCGGGATCGCCCTTGAGCTTTTCGAAGGTGTAGCGGCTGGTGTTGTAAAAGGGGACGCCCGACACGCGGCAAAGGAGTGGCTCGATGTTCTTTACTTTGCCGCCGGCAAGCTTCTTTTCCTCCGCCAAGACCTTTTCCTTCGTGGGCTCCAGGACGCAATCAAGGCGACGCAGGACGGTCATGGGGAGCATGACGTCTTTGTATTGGTTCGGCCGATAAGGCCCTCGGAGGAGATCGGCAACCGACCAGATGAAGCTAACTTTTTCACCGAAGTTGTTCATTTGAATATTATTCCTCGCTTATGTACACAGCAGCAGTTGTATGAATAGGCGTAGATCCTCTAACGGGCTCTTAAATCAAGGTTTTAGTATCCAAAATCATGGTTTTGAGGAGCAGGCGCAACAAATCCTTTGTTCATGGGTAAATCGGGATGTACCTTCAGAAAACCTCTCGTATTCAAAGTCAATGTGTTTACATCGACCATTTTCCTATCCAACGAAAATTGCCACCCCCGCAGGAAGATCGGCGGCCCCTTGTAGTGAGCCCCGACATTACCCATCTCCTGTATATGGGGGATGATTCGAGATTCCTTCCATTTTACTCTTAGCTTGTTTTCTTCAATATATTTCAATAGTTCTCCTGGCATCTCTTGAATGAATCTGCCATGATGCACCATATCGGTTATCTTCCGTGCAATGCCTGATTTTTTATACCCATAAATATCAATTCCACCAGATATACCATCACCCCCGGCGGTAACATTAAACAGCGGTCCATTTCCAAGATTAAGTCGCCCATATTTTTCAATCAGACTACATTCCAATTGGAAAGCTTCTTGTTCTGTCAGGTTTTCTTGCACAACTTCAATGAATATTCCGTTTTCATAGCCTAACGCCTCAATCCTGTTGTAGAAAGGTTTGTTTAATCCTTTTTTGGCATTCCGTATGTGTGATCTTTTTCGTTCAGCCTTCCCTTTGCCGACGTATATGGGTGTTTGGGATGCTTTCTCAATATATATGTATACGTAGAAATTCTTTTTTTCGGCAGTATTTGTAATTACGCCAGAGTGAGGAATCTTTGATTTCTCTCTTATTTTGTCTAATACTTCATTCGTGGCTTTGTCCTTTGTTTCAAAGATAGCCTTACGGGGAGATGTTGTTATCTTTTTTTGTTGGACCTTAGACAAAAGTGGACGCTTCTGCAAGTTGCTTCCTTTAGGATGCGTCAATTGGATGGCAATATATTCCTGAATGATTGAAGGCTCCTTTCGCGGTCCGGCAAGATTCTTATTTCCTTCTGAAACGAAGTCATCCGATGCACTTGTTCTGTTACTTTCTGTATGGATATCTTTTACGTTAGGCATCCCTGTTTCTGGGGAATTTCGAATGTAATTTCTCTTTGCTGATTCAATAGAAGCCTTCAGTTCCCTCTTAATTAAATGCATGCGGTCAATATATCTTTTGTGCTTCGTGTCCCGACTGTCGGAATGATCGCCCTTTATCGGGTTCCTTCTTTTGAATCTCAATACGTCCCCATCTTTTGATTGAATTCTTAACAGAAAATACATACCAACAAGTAAAGATATAAGGATGGTCCATTTTTTTAGGATAAGTTCCGGCGGAAGTATCTCCATGCTATAGAAAAAAACGCCTATTAAGAAAAACAAAAAGATGAGGATCAGAATTCCAAGTGTCATGATTCCATTATCAAGGCCTTTTACCCGTGAACCCCGGTTTTTATTCCTCGGCAAAGTAATCAGAATCCATTCTCTTGATCTCGTATGTTGCCGTGGTTGTGGTTCCCAAGCCATAATCAATCATCATGTTTGCCAACGTGATCCCGTCAATTAATATCACTTTTGGATCAATGGATTCGATATATTTCAGAGCATCATCGGTGAATTTCCCTGTTGTGATGTAGACCCCTTTCCGGGCTCTTTTTCCATGTAAAGCACCGACGAATTTCTGGACCTCGGGACGTCCCACGGCCCCATTCCATCTTTTTGCCTGAAGGTAGATTAGGTCAAGGCCCAGGCGATCCTCTTTGATAATCCCGTCGATACCCTCATCCCCGGATTGGCCAATTGATTTACCCGCATCTGCCAGAGAACCACCGTAACCCAAGGCAACCATGAAATCGACGACAAGACGCTCAAAGAATTTCGGCATGTTCTGTTTTATCTTCTCAAGGAGTTCCGCAGCGAGATCGTTTCGGATACTCTGGTAAGCGTTTTGGAGCATCTCCTCCGGTGTTTCACTCCCGGTATCATTTCTGACCTCTTTAGGCTCAAGCTTTCCTTTTCCCGCAGAATGAAACTCAACAAACTCCGGGTATTGGTTCAGAATCTTGATGTCGATTCTTTTATGACCTTTCTTGTGCAGTTCACGGCCTCGGTCAGTAATCTTGAAGTAAGCGCGGCGGGGGCTTTCCAGGACCTTCGCTTGGACAAAGTAGCTTTTCGCCCAGGCAACGCGATTGTCAAATTTCGTTTGAATTTTGCTCGGAAGGAGTTCCCGGAGATCTTCATCAGAGAGATTCATTTTTTTCGCAATGATCTCTCGAGCCTCCCGGACCGAATGCTCTTTGCTGTCAGCGGCAATATCCAAAAGCGGTTTGAAAAATGATTGGAAATCTGGCACGGCCATTTCTTAACCCCCTCCTTGGCTTTTACTATAGCCCTTTGATAGATGAGGCCAAAATGAATGGATCATCCTTCCTACTTCCGGACCACCTCGTAGGGCATGACCTGTTCCGCCACCCGGTCCGCCAAGGCGCTGTACCGGCCGAAGAACTCCGGGACCCCGTAGTTCCCATCGACGGCGAAAAAGGACAGGAACCTCACGGGATCTTGTCCGTCCGCCGGCGTTGCCGCCACCAGAAAGGCCTCGCTGTCCCGAGTGTGGCCGGAAAGGGTCTCCATTTTGAGTAGGATCCCCGAGCCAGGGGCAGGGAAGCGGAAGGGGTCGCCGTTGCCCATGAAGACCCTCTCGTCCTTTTGACATCTCGGATAGAGCATGACCACCCGGTCGTCTGCCGTGAAGTTGAAGACCGCCAGGCGGGCCTTCCGGGACACCGTCGCGGTGATGACGGCGGGATCCGCCTCATGGAAAAATTCCCGGTTCAGGGCCGCCTCCAGGCGGAAGGCGGGGTCGATCCGCCTTTCCGGAACCACCACCGTGGCCTCGATGACGACGCCATACAGGGGGATGGGCGGGCCCCGATCCTCACCCTGAAGGGATGATAGGGGCAGCCAGCTTACAACCTCTTTTGTAATGAACCCCCGGGTAAAATACTTGAGGAAGTCCGCCACGAGGGCTCCATCCCGGACGAGGGTGGATCCGAGAACATGAACCCCCGCCGCCTGCTCCACGGCATTGGCCCTTGCCCGCTGGAGAGCGATGACCTGACCTTGCTCCACCGTCATCCCCACGACGGCGGCCTCCCCCTTGCCGATGACCCCGTGATGAACTTCCCCGAATGAAGCAACGGGAAGGAGTAGGATAAGGCCCGCGAGGAAGGTGACGGAGGCTCTCATCGGAAGCTCACCAGCTCCAGGGACTCCTCCCCGACGATGACGGGGTTCTGCTCCCGGCCACCGAGGCGCCTTGCGAGGTAGGACACATTGTTCTTCAGATAGTCCCGCATCTCGCCCACGGTGATCGTCCTGTTTTTGTTCCTGTCGGCGTCTCCTGGAGGCCTTTCATGAAGAAGTAGGTGAAGAGGCTGTGGCGCTTGTCGGGATACCATTGGCTCACTTCGCTCTCCCCGGCGCTCGTGAAAATGACGGCCTCCTCCAGGTTACCCACGGGACTTGCCGTCTTGATCATGGCGGGGCTGATGTTCCTGAAAAGGACACCGCCCCCCGAGTCGCCGGAGAAACAGGCGTCGAGGATCACCGTCATCCCTCCGTTCCCGATTTTCTCCCGGACCTTCCCGAGGTTTTTATAAAAGGTTTCTAAGGAATAGCCATTGGAGGAAATGTAATCGACATTGGCGTCTACAGGCACAAGGAAAGCTCCCTTTCCTGCCGGGTCAGGGGCGCCATGACCTGTGTAGTAAACGAACACGTCGGACTTTCCCGCTTTCACATAGTTGTAGAGCTTCCCCCTGTAGTTGTTCTCGGTGCCGAAGATCGTGGCAAGGTTCCCTTGAGTCACATCCTCCTTGTAGATGACGTTCTTCTCGCTGAAGCCCAGAGTCTCGACAACGTACCTCTTCATGTACACCGCGTCCCGGCCGGCATAGGTCACGTCAGGGATCCCGTTGCCGTACCTGCTGTAATGGCCGTTCCCAATGATGACGGCAATGCCGTCGGGCCGCTTTGCTTTCCCCTTCGGGATGTTCTCATCCACCTCCACAACGGCATCCACGACCGTCCAGGTCATCGGTTTACCCTCTTTGATCTCTCCCGGAGCCTTGTCCGTTTGTCCTCCGGGTTTTCCGGTGGAGGCGACCTTGGCTGTTTCCGGAACGGCCACCGCGTCCGCAGCTCGGGGTCTAAATTCCCGGCTCAACCGCTGCGCTTCGGCAAGCTGAGCGGAGGACATGTTAAATGTCAAGCTATCTCGGTCTTTTTTTGCAGTTTCATAGCCCTGTGCCGCGGCCAGATTATACCATTTATAAGCCTGAGTATGGTTCTGCGGCACACCTTCGCCTTTTAAATACATATCGCCCAGCATGTTTTGGGAGAGGTCTTTCCCCTGTTCAGCGGCCTTTGAGCACCACTTGAACGCTTCTTTGTAATCTTGAGGTACACCTTCACCTTTGTAATACAGAAAACCCAGTATGCTTTGGGCGTAGGCATTTCCCTGTTCAGCGGCTCTGGAGAACCACTTCACCGCTTCCTTGTAGTCCTTAGGTACGCCTTCACCTTTTAAATACATGCCACCCAGACTAAATTGTGCATTAGTATCACCCTGTTCAGCGGCACTTGAGTACCACTTGACCGCTTTCTTGTAGTCCTGGGGTACGCCCTCGCCTTTGGCATACATCCAGCCCAGCTTGTTTTGGGCGTCGACGTCGCCCTGTTCAGCGGCCTTTGAGTACCACTTGACCGCTTCCTTGTAGTCCTGGGGGACACCTTCGCCTTTGGCATACATCATGCCCAGAGCACTTTGGGCGACAGCATTTCCCTGTTCAGCAGCCTTGGAGAACCACTTGATCGCTTCCTTGTAGTCCTGGGGTACGCCTTTTCCATAGTAATACATCCAGCCCAGATTGTTTTGGGCGCCGGCATTCCCCTGTTCAGCAACCTTGGAGAACAACATGAACGCTTCCTTGTAGTCCTGGGGGACACCTTCGCCTTTGGCACACATCATGCTCAGATTGCCTTGGGCTTTGGTATTTCCCTGTACAGCAGCCTTGGAGAACCACTTGATCGCTTCCTTGTAGTCCTGGGAGATGCCCTCGCCTTTGTAATACATCCAGCCCAGATTGTTTTGGGCGCCGGCATTCCCCTGTTCAGCAGCCTTGAAGAGCCACTTGAGCGCTTTCTTATAATCCTGAGAAACACTTTCGCCTTTGTAATACATCCGGCCCAGATTGTATTTGGCTTCAACATCGCCAGCTTCTGCTTTCTGGTATGTTTCTTTGAACAATTCGGTGGTATCTTTTGCAAACAGACCATTCGGTGTTATCAGGAGATAAAACAACACGGCCGCATACATCAACTTTCGCTTCATTATCGCACCCCCTCATATTTCATGGGGTAGATTTGTGTTAGCCCCGCATGACCGGAAACATGTTCCAGATCCTTGTCATATTCGACCGCATATTTTAAGCAAGATAAAGGCAATGGCCGCGATGTTAATCAAAACAACGATCCTTATAAGTATCTTTATTATTACCCTCGCCTTGATGGCTTCGTCATTTCGCCCCTTTTATGAAGTCCGTCAAGTCCATCACCGGCAGAAGAACCAGTTACCGTGGGCAGAGAATCCTCGCCTCCAGGAAAAGGTCCGCGATGATCTGGAACCTTTCCTCGACGGATCTGCCAATGTCCAGATCAAGGGTAACCCCGGATTTTCCGCCTGCGCCTTCGACTCGCGTCTCGTCATGGCTGATCCCCGATTGGTGGTTTAAATACGTGTCTTGAATTAATTGAAGGAACCGGACTTGCCGGCGTTGATACTTCAGCCCCCGGGAATTTCGTAGCACACGGGGCGGTAAGTGTCAAAGAAGAAACAGGATGTCAGGTGGGTGTATTATAGAGAGTAACGGCACAGGAGGGCCAGGGATGAACGATCTTCTTCTGGTTCGGGCTTACCTTGGACGGGCCAAGAAAATCAAACCTGGGGGATCTGATACCGTCCCATGGGCGGCCTTATCGTCTCCAATCCTGTCATTTCCTTCAGAACATCGAGATCGTTGAACCTGAGGCCGCTGAGGAAGATGAACCACCTCAAGGTGGTTTTGCACTTGCATGTGGTCGCTTATAAGTGCATGTAATGAGGACTACTTTGCCACCTAACCACCTATTGTAACAAGAGGGGGTGAATCGTGGTTTGTGATTCCTAATCCTCGCCACGATGATCATTCCGGGTAGACATCCCCAAGGCAACAGAACGATCGTTCCATCCGGGGGATCTTGTAAGCTGAAAAAGGCTTCCATGAGTGCCGAAAAGGGGGACAGGAGGGGGACAGATTTCAATTTTAAGAAAAAGGGTTACAGAGACTCTCTGTAACCCTTTGATTTTATGGTGGGTCAGGGCAGAATCGAACTGCCGACACCTGGATTTTCAGTCCAGTGCTCTACCGACTGAGCTACCGACCCGTCTTTTCTTGAGGGAATGGATCATAAAACCGAACCGGCTTTTTTGTCAAGGTATTTTTTCCTCTTCTTTTACCTCGGGAAGGGGGCTTTCCTTTCTCGTTCGAAGAACCACCGTTCCGGCGATTTTATCGTGCCAGGCCTGCTTTTTCCGGTCCACGATGACCCACAGATATCCGATGTAAAGGAATATGGCGGATACAAAATACCCGACCCATCGGAGAAAGGCGATCCCCGGCGTGACGGGCGTCCCGTCGGACTGGACAACCTTGAGGCCGAGAAGCTTCTTGCCGGGGGTCTGACCGGTGGTGCCATGAAAATAGGTGAAGTAAGTCATGTTCAGGATCGTCGTCATGCCGTAGTAGGACAAAACAAGGGGGAGTGCGTCGTTTTGGCCGTGCCATGACCGGATGTGCAGAAGATACCTCATGTCGATGCCGAGGATCGTCACGCACGCAATGAAAATGACCGTGTAGAAGAGGGCCAGCAGAACCTGATCGATTGCGAACGCCGCAAGGCGGCGGATAAAACCGCCGTAAGGCCTTTCATCCATGGCTTGTCCTTTCGGAAAGAGATCCTCTCTCATACTGGAGGATCGACAGGATGGCAAGGGGGGCCGTTTCCGTGCGGAGAATGTAAGGACCGAGGGTGACGGTCAGCATTCCCGAGGAAAGGGCCCGGTCCGTCTCGTCCCGGGAAAACCCTCCCTCCGGTCCGACGACGATGAAAAAAGAGGATCGTTCCCGGGCGGATTCGCCCTGCAGGAGGGATTTGAGGGACCGTTCCCTTTCGCCCTCCCAGAACAGGAGTCCGAGGACCGTTTCCCTGCGATGTTCGAGCATTTCATCGAAGGTGATAATGTCGGTGATTTCCGGTACCGACGAGCGTCCGCACTGGCGGGAGGCTTCGGCGGCGATGCGGCGCCAACGTCTCAGCCGGTTCTCCTGCCGGCCCGTATCGGGCCTCGGGACGGAACGGGAGGAGAGGAAGGGAATGATCCGCCCCACCCCCAGTTCCGTCCCTTTCTGGACGATGAAATCCATCTTGTCCGATTTGGGCAGGGACTGGGCCAGGGTGACATCGACGGGAGGAGCGGCCCGTTCCTCTTTTTTCAGGATCCGCAGGGAGGCCCGCTGGCCCGCGTAATGCTCGATGACCGCCCGCCAGGAGTCGCCTTGACCGTTGAACAGGTGGATTTCGCTTCCTTCGCAGAGCCGGAGAACGGATTTCAGGTAATGGAAATCCTTTCCGTCCGCCTCTATCGCCGTTTCCCCGTCCGTCATGTCGGGGCGGTATATCCGGGGAAGGGTCAAGGCTCCTCTCTCCTTTTCCTGAGGACGAAACAGACCCATTCCTTTTCCGTGAGAACCTGATGGGACGAGACCCCTTCCTGGCGGAGGAACGTTTCTTCCACCATGGGGGCGTCTTTTTCGATAATGCCGGAGAGAACGAGATATCCTCCCGGTTCGAGCATGCCGAAAAGATGGGACCGGAGTGGAATGAGAGTGGAGGCCGTCAGATTGGCGATGATGAGGTTGAAACGGCCCTGGAACGTCAGGACATCCTGGTTCAGGATCTCGATCCGCTCCTCGACCCGGTTGATGGCGGCGTTCTTTTCCGCGATCTCCACCGCTTTCAGGTCGATGTCCACGGCGACCACCCTGTCGGCGCCTAACTTGGCGGCGGAAATGGCGAGGATGCCCGTTCCCGTTCCCACGTCAAGGGCCGTCCACTTTTCGAATGAGCGGTCCTTGGGGATGATTTCCTCCATGGCGTTGATGCACATCCGCGTGGAAGGGTGCTGGCCTGTCCCGAAAGCCATTCCGGGATCGATGTCGATGACGATATCCCGCCCGACGGGGGCATATCTTTCCCAGGTCGGCTTGATGACGATGTCCCGGCTGATGCGGAGGGGTTTGAAGTATTTTTTCCACTGCTCTCCCCAGTCCGGATCGACAATGGTCTCCGTTCCGATTTCCGGCGGGTCAAGGCCGGGGAAGATCTCCGACAGGCTCTTCAGGTAATCCCTCAGGGCATTCACCTTCGACGAAACGGTCTGGTCATCGGGAAAATAGGCCCGGATTTCCCCCTTTCCTTCCCTCTTTTCATCGTCATCATCGAAGGCGTCCACGACGGTCTCTTCCTCGATGATCCCCAGGGATCCCTGGTCGATGATAAAATTGGAAATGGCGTCGGTCAGTTCGCTCGGGGCCGTTACTTTGATTTCGATCCATTTTTCGCTGTTTGACGGCATGAAAAGATTCTCTCCTCTCTGGAATGTCGGGTCCGATCCCTTTGGCCCGCATGATTCCCGGGACGGGCGGAGGATATCTCCCGGTGAGTCCCTGACAACGGCCACGCCCCCGCGGGATCAAGCTCCTTGAGTTTTCCCAGCCAACGTGGTAACAAACTTATCTTTCTACCGAAACGAGACCGGAAGGTACAGGATGTCCTTAAAATACTACCCCGTTTACCTCGACATTTCAAACAGGAAATGCATCGTCATCGGTGGAGGGGATGTGGCGGAACGGAAAGTCGTCCGCCTTCTGGAATGCGGCGCTTCGGTGTCCGTGGTGGCCAAGGCCCTGACGGATCCGCTGATGAAGCTGTCGCGGGAGAAGCGGATCGCATATTTGGGGGATGGTTACGAGGCTCGACACCTGAAAGGGGCCTTCCTCGTGATCGGCGCCACCGACAGGCCTGAGGTGAACCGTCGGATTTTCGAGGACGCCCGTCAAGAGGGTATTCTGGTGAACATCGTGGATGAACCGTCTCTGTGCGACTTTATCATTCCCGCCGTGTTCCAGCGGGAGGATCTCACGGTGGCCGTTTCCACCGGCGGCAAGAGCCCCGCCCTGGCCCGACGGATCCGGGAAGACCTGGAGGGCCGGTACGGCCCTGAATATGGCGTTCTTCTCCGGATCATGGGAAAAATACGGAAAAAGGTCCTCGAAAAACGTGAGGGGTCCGAGGCGAACCGGCGGATTTTTGAGGATCTTCTTGAATCTCCTCTCCTTGCCCGTATCCGCGAAGAGCGATGGGAAGATGTCCGGATCCTGATCCGGGAATATGTCGGGGAAGACATCCCCCTGGACTGATGATGGAACCCTGGATATTCAAGACGGCACTTTTCGCATACCTGTTGAGCACGGGAGGATACCTGGCCTCCATTCTGGTCCGGAGGGTCTTCGTCGCGAGAGTCTCCACCTGGATCCTTCTTGCGGCCTTTTCCGTTCATACCCTGTTCATCATCGTCCGGTGGCGGACGACCGGTTACGGTCCGGTGGTCTCGATTTACGAGTCCCTGTCATTCCTGGCCTGGGCCGTCTGCGGGGGGTATCTTATTTTTCAGACCATGACGAAGACCCGGGTCCTGGGGGCATTCGTGGCGCCCCTCTGCTTTCTTCTCATGATGCTGGCCGCCATGGGTCTCACGGGGGAGAATATCGTCCCGGACATCCTCCGGGGGTACTGGGTGCCGGCCCACGTTTTTTTCACCCTCACGGGGGAAGCCCTGCTGGCCCTCGCCTGTCTTGCCGGGGCCATGTATCTTATTCAGGACCACGCCCTGAGGGCGAAAAAAGCTTTTCGATTCAGCCGCTATCTCCCCCCTCTTCGCGATCTGGACCGGATCAACCACCTGTCCCTCCTCTGGGGGTTCGTTTTTTTCACCGCCGGTATTCTCGCCGGGGCCGTCTGGGCGGGAACGGTCTGGGGAAAGCCCTGGCAATGGGATCCCAAACAGGTTTTTACATTCCTGTCCTGGATTCTTTATGTTCTTCTGATTCATCAGCGCCTGGCCATCGGATGGAAAGGGAGAAAGGCGGCCTTCCTGTCCATTCTCGCTTTCGCCGTACTTCTCTTTTCCCTGGCCGGCGTTCATGCTTTTTTTACGACCATTCACGATTTTTCTTAAGAATATGCCTATCGTTCTCATTGGTATGAACCACAAGACGGCGCCCGTGGAGATCCGGGAAAGGCTGGCCCTTTCCTGTGATGACCCGTCCAGGGCCATGACCGGCATCCGGGATCTTCCCCCTCTCCGGGAGGTCCTGTATCTTTCCACGTGCAACCGTGTGGAGGTCCTGGCCCACCTGGCGGACGAGACCCGGGGAATCGACGATCTCAAGGCGTTCATTTTCTCCCACGGAAATCTGTCGAAAGAGGAACTGGAGACCTGCCTTTACGTGTACCGGGGGGATATGGCGGTCCGTCACCTCTTCCGGGTGGCCTCGAGCCTTGATTCCATGGTCATGGGAGAGCCTCAGATCCTGGGACAGGTGAAGGAGGCCTACCGGCAGTCGGTGGCGCACAAGGTCTCGGGTCTCCTGATCAACAAGCTTCTCCATCATGCCTTCCGGGTTGCCAAACGGGTCCGGACGGAAACGGCCATCGCCTCAAACGCCGTTTCGGTCAGTTACGCCGCCGTGGAACTGTCGAAAAAGATTTTCAGCCGGCTGGATGGAAAGACGGTTCTTCTGGTCGGTGCGGGCGAAATGTCGGAACTCGCGGCGAGGCATCTTTTGAAAAACGGGGCCGGACGGATCATCGTGGTGAACCGGACCCTGGAGAACGCCGTCCGCCTCGCCGAAGACTTTCAGGGCATTCCGGCGGGATTCGATTCCCTGGAGGAACGGCTGAAGGAGGCGGACATTGTCATCAGCTCCACCGGGTCTCCCGGATTCGTCATCACCGCCGACATGGCCCGGCGGGCCCTTTGGCGCAGGAAGAACCGGCTTCTTTTCCTCATCGACATCGCCGTTCCCCGGGATATCGATCCCGCCGCCGGCGAGATTGACAATATCTATCTCTATAACATCGATCATCTTCAGGAAATCGTGGACGAAAACGTGCAGAACAGGATGCGGGAGGCGGAAAAGGCCGAGCGGATCGTGGAAGAGGAGGTGGCCCGTTTCGCCGAGTGGAAAAACACCCTGGAAGTGGTTCCCACCATTCGATCCCTGAAGGACCGCGCCGATGGAATCATCCTCGGGGAGATGGAAAAATCCCTTTCCTGGATCCGGGATCTCCGGGAAGAGGACCGGACGCGGGTGGAAATCCTCGTTCATTCGGTGGTAAACAAACTTCTCCACGAACCCGTGACGAGCCTCAAGGAGGTAAGCCAGAACGACGGGATTCTGGCCTATGTGGCGGCCGTCAGGGAGCTTTTTCGGCTCGACGGCCTTGAAAAAAAAGGACGGCCCTGGGGAAAAGAAAAAGAATCGGAAGAAAAGGAGAAACCATCATAAAAAAGCTCATCCGTATCGGTTCGAGAGGGAGTCGGCTGGCCCTGACCCAGGCGGAATTCGTCAGGGGCGAACTGGGGAAACGTTATCCCGAAGCGGAGATAGCGATCGTTCCCATCCGCACCCGGGGTGACAAGCTGCAGGACATCGCCTTGGTCAATCTGGGCGGGAAGGGGGTTTTCGTCAAGGAGATCGAGGAGGCCCTCATGGCCGGAGAAATCGACATGGCCGTTCACAGCATGAAGGACATGCCGTCGGAGCTTCCGGAAGGACTGGAGATCGGGGCCGTTCCCCGGAGGGAGGACCCCCGGGATGTTCTTGTATCCCGGGGCCGGCGGAAATTGGAAGAGCTGCCGAAGGGGGCGAGAATCGGAACGGGCTCCATGAGGCGGGCCATGCAGCTCCTCCATCTGCTTCCCGATCTGGAAGTGGTGTCGATCCGGGGGAACCTGGACACCCGTCTTCGGAAGATCGAGCTGGAGAACCTGGACGGGATCATCGTGGCGGCGGCGGGAATGCGCCGGCTGGGGCTCGCCGGGGAAATTTCCCAGTACATTGCCGTGGAATGGATGATTCCTCCGGCGGGTCAGGGGGCTCTGGGAATCGAGATTCGAAAGGAAGACAGGGAAATCAGCGACGGGATCGCTTTTCTCCATCACGGCGATACGGCTGCGGAAGTATTTGCGGAAAGAGCCTTCCTGGCCCGGATGGGCGGGGGCTGCCAGGTGCCCATGGCGGTCCATGCCCGGAAGCAGGGTGACCGGCTCGTCCTCCTGGGGCTTCTCGGGAGCGTCGACGGCCGGGTCGTCATCACCGAGTCGGCCCGGGGCGACGCCCGGGGAGGTCCGGATCTGGGCCGGGATCTGGCGGAAAGGATCCTCTCCCGGGGCGGTCAGGCCATCCTGGATGTTTTTTACGATGGGGTCACCCGTTAAAGGGCAGGCCTTGACGACGCCCTGAGAGTCTGAAAAAACGGTCGATTGACAACAGGCCCTTGAAGTAGGACTATCTATCGTTGCCGGTTTGACAAGCCGCCCGGCGGCTGAGACGGGGACGTTCCCCTTTTACGTGGGAGATCGAAAGACTTGGGGATGAAGAACAACAATAAAGTATACATCATCGGCGCCGGTCCGGGGGACCCCGGTCTCATCACCCTCCGCGCCGTGGCGTGCATCAAAGAGGCCGATGTGGTCGTCTATGATTACCTGGTGGACCGGGACATTCTCCGTCATGCCCGGGAAGGGGCCCGGTTCATCTACGTGGGAAAACAGGGGGCCGACCATACCGTTTCGCAGGAAAGGCTGAACGAGATCCTCGTGGAGGAGGCGAAGGAAGGCCGGACCGTGGCCCGTCTGAAGGGGGGGGATCCCTTCATCTTCGGGCGGGGCGGGGAGGAGGCGGAAGTCCTCTTCCGGGAAGGGATCCCCTTCGAAGTCGTGCCCGGTGTGACTTCGGCCATCGCCGTTCCCGCCTATGCCGGGATTCCCCTGACTCACCGGCATTTCACCTCTTCCGTCGCCTTTGTCACCGGCCATGAGGAGCCGGACAAGAAGGAGAGCCGGGTTCACTGGGAAAGCCTGGCGTCCATCGAAACCCTGGTGTTTCTCATGGGGGTGAAAACCCTGGCCGGCATCACCGCCGGCCTCATGAACCATGGAAAACGGGGAGACACCCCTTGTGCCCTGATCCGCTGGGGCACCACGCCGGACCAGGAAACCGTCACCGGCACCCTGGAGTCCATCGCAAGGCAGGCCCGGGAACGGGGTATCGCCCCGCCGGCGGTCCTGGTGGTCGGGGAGGTGGTCCGTCTCCGGGAAAAGATGAACTGGTTCGAAAAAAAGCCTCTTTTCGGAAAGGGCGTCGTCATCACGAGACCTGCCGGACAGGCCGAGGAAATGGCCCGTCTCCTCAGAAATGAAGGGGCCCGGGTGATTCATTTCCCCACCATCAGGGTCCTGGAATCGAAAAAAACGGAGCTCCTCGACGGTGCCGTCGACCGTCTGGAGGCCTACGACTGGATTGTATTCACCAGCGCAAACGGGGTCCGGTTCTTTCTGAAACGGATGCGGGAGAAGGGGAAAGACCTTAGGTCGCTGAAGGGGGTCCGGGTGGCCGCCATCGGTCCCGCCACGGCGAACATGATTGAAATTTACGGCATGACGGTCGATCTCGTTCCCGAGATCTTTATTTCCGAAGGCATCGTGGAGGCCTTCCGGAAAGTGGACCTTCGGGGGGCGCGGGTCCTCCTGCCGAGAGCCGAAGAGGCCCGGAACGTTCTTCCCGACGGTCTGAGGAAAATGGGGGCCGCCGTGGACGTGATCCCCGTCTACCGGACCGTCCGGGCGGAAACGGACCGTTCCGTTCTGGAAGAGGAAATGGAACAGGGGCGGGTGGATGTCCTCACCTTCACCAGCCCCTCGACGGTGAAACATTTTTTTGCCATCATGGGGGATAAATTCAATATTCCAGAAAGCATCCGTGTGGCATCCATCGGGCCGGTCACGGCGGCGGCCCTGGAAAAACGGGGCGTTTCCGTCCATGTCCGGCAGGAAACCTACTCCGTTCCGGGGCTTGTGGAGGCCCTGAAGGCCTACTACGGAAAGGAGGATGGCGGACAGTGATCGGCATATCCAAACTTTACTGCGGGGCCGTGGAACCCTCGGACGTTCTCCGGTACGGGGCCGAGTCGGGGAAGCTTCCTTCCCACCTCCTCCAGTTTTCAAGGGACAAGAAGCCCGTCGTCGTGTGGAACATGACCCGCCGGTGCAATCTCCGCTGCGTCCACTGCTACGCCTCCTCGCAAGACCTGGATTACGGCAATGAGCTTTCCACCATCGAGGGTAAGAACCTGATCGCGGATCTCGCCGCTTACGGTTCCCCGGTGATGCTTTTCTCCGGCGGGGAACCGCTGGCGCGGAAGGACCTGGTCGAACTGGCCCGGTTTGCCGTGGAAAAGGGCATGCGGGTGGTGATTTCCACGAACGGGACCCTGATCACCCGGGAAAAGGCGGGTGAATTCCGGGAAATCGGCCTCTCCTATGTGGGAGTGAGCCTCGACGGCATGAAGGAAGTCCATGACCGTTTCCGGGGCCGGGAAGGGGCCTATGACGAGGCCCTCCGCGGAATCCGCTATTGCCGGGAGGAAGGAATCAAGGTGGGTATCCGGTTCACCATCAACCGGAGGAACGCCGGCGAGATTCCCCGCATGTTCGATCTCATCGAGGCGGAAAACATCCCCCGGGCCTGTTTCTATCACCTCGTCTATGCCGGCCGGGGATCCCGTCTGGTCGAGGAGGCCCTCACCCACGAGGAAACGAGGAAGGCGGTGAACCTCATTCTCGACCGGACCGGGGATCTCTTCCGGAAGGGGCTTCCCAAGGAGATCCTCACCGTGGACAACCATGCCGACGGGCCCCTGATCTATCTGCGCCTTCTCCGGGAGGACCCGGGGCGGGCGGCGGAAGTCCTGGAGCTTCTCCGGATGAACGAGGGAAACAACTCGGGACGGGGCATCGGGTGCGTGAGCTGGGACGGGGAAGTCCATCCCGACCAGTTCTGGAGGAACATCCGGTTCGGGAATGTCCGGGAAAGGCCCTTCAGCGTCATCTGGGAGGACCGGTCCATCGAACTGCTGGCCAGGCTCAAGGACAAAAAAAGGTACGTCCGGGGCCGATGCGCCTCCTGCCGGTGGCTTTCCGTGTGCGGCGGTAATTTCCGGGCCCGGGCGGAGGCCGTGACGGGAGACGTCTGGGCGCCCGACCCGGCCTGCTATCTCACGGACAGTGAAATTGAAAAATAAAACTTTTTCGGACGGCTTTGTCAAAAGATCCGGAAGGAATGGTCCGCGGTCTTTCTATTAAACGTTTTCAAGATGGGAAGGAGAGATCCTATGCAGTATCCTGACTACAGGCCGAGAAGACTCCGGGCGAATGAAAATTTCCGGAGGATGATCCGGGAAACCCGTCTTTCCGTGGACGACTTCGTTCATCCCCTGTTTGTGACGGCGGGGAAAAACGTCAAGAAACCCATAGCTTCCATGCCGGGCAATTTCCAACTCTCCGTGGATCAGCTGGTGAAAGAGGTGAAGCTGACCCGGGACCTGGGGATTCCCGCCGTTCTTCTTTTCGGGATCCCGGAGAAGAAGGACGAGCTTGCCACGGGGGCTTTCGTAAAGGACGGGATCGTCCAGACGGCGGTGAAGGCCGTCAAGGACAAGGTCCCCGATATGCTGGTCATCACCGACGTGTGTCTGTGCGAATACACGAGCCATGGCCACTGCGGGATGCTCGAAGGAACGGATGTGGATAACGACACCACCATCGAGGTTCTCGGGGAAACCGCCGTCTCCCACGCCCGGGCGGGGGCGGACATGGTGGCCCCCTCGGCCATGATGGACGGCCAGGTCCTGGCGATCCGGGAGGCCCTGGATGAAGCGGACTTCGATCACATTCCCATCATGGCTTATTCGGCCAAGTATGCCTCCTGCTTTTACGGTCCCTTCCGGGATGCCGCAGAGAGCGCCCCTCAGTTCGGGGACCGGAAGGCCTACCAGATGGACCCGGCGAACGGCGATGAGGCCATCCGCGAGATGACCCTCGACGTGGAGGAAGGGGCGGACATCATCATGGTGAAACCGGCGCTGCCCTACCTGGACATCCTCTGCCGGGCCCGGCAGGAGTTCGACCTTCCCATCGCCGCCTACAATGTGAGCGGTGAATTCGCCATGATCAAGGCGGCGGCCAACCTGGGGTGGCTCGATGAAGAGCGGGCCATGATGGAGGCCCTTCTCTCCATAAAGCGGGCCGGCGCGGATATCATCCTGACCTATTTCGCCCGGGAGGCCGCCCGGATCCTCTTGAAGGGCTCAAGATGAACGATTCAGGAACCGATTCCAGGGTGCTTCCCCATCCGCTCCGGATGGTGGCCTGGGAAGTCACCCGGAGCTGCAACCTTTCCTGCCTCCACTGCCGGGCCTCGGCGGAGAAAGGGCCTTACCCGGGGGAACTGGAGACGGAAGCCTGCCGGGACCTCCTGGATGATATCGCCACCGTCGGCCGTCCCGTGATCATCCTGACGGGGGGAGAACCCCTCCTCCGGCCGGACATTTTCACCCTGGCGGGATACGGGGACAGCCGGGGATTCCGGATGGTCCTCGCCACGAACGGCACCCTGGTGGATGGGAATATGGCGGAAAGGATCCGGGAGTCCCGCATCCGGCGGGTGAGCATCAGCCTCGACGGCTCCGACGCCCCTCGCCATGACGCCCTCCGGGCCGTTCCCGGGGCCTTCGACGGGGCCATGGGCGGGATCGAGGCCTTGAAAAAGGCGAAGGTGGAATTCCAGATCAACACGACGGTGACCCGGAGAAACATCGAGGACCTGGACCGGATCCTGGATCTGGCCGTGTCCTCAGGCGCCGCCGCCCATCATCTCTTTCTCCTGGTTCCCACGGGAAGGGGCCGGGAAATGGCCGAAGAAGAGATTTCACCGTTGGACTATGAAAGGACCCTCCTCTGGTTTCTCGAAAAAGAGGCGAAGGTCCCCATCGAGCTGAAGGCCACCTGCGCACCCCATTATTTCCGGATCCGGCACCAGCAGGGGAAAGGGAAAAAAGCCGGAGGGGCGCTGCCCCCGTCTGTCAGAAATCGAGGTCTGAGCCCGGCGGGAGGAACTCCAAGGGGGTGCCTGGGGGGGGTCACGTTCTGCTTCATTTCCCATACCGGCCAGGTTCAGCCCTGCGGCTATCTGGAAGTGGACTGCGGGAGGCTGTCGGAACGGCCCTTTTCCGCTATCTGGGAGCATTCCTCCGTTTTCGGGGAGCTTCGGAGGCTCGATCTCTACGGAGGCAAGTGCGGCCGGTGTGAATTCCTGCGGGTGTGCGGCGGGTGCCGGGCCCGGGCCTTCGAAGCCACGGGGGACTACCTGGCCGAGGAGCCCCTGTGCATTTACCAGCCGAAGATGAAAAATGTTTCCCCGCCTGTTACTTAGGAGGAAGGGAATTCCATGGACGACCTCGACAGAAAGCTCCTGAACCTCATCCAGAAAGGCTTTCCCATCGTTTCGGAGCCCTACCGGAAAATCGGGGAGGACCTCGGCATTACCGAGGAGGAGGCCTTTTCCCGGGTGAAACGGCTGAAGGAAGAAGGCGTGATCCGGAGGATCGGCGCCGTTTTCGAACCGGGCCGGCTCGGGTTCGTGAGCACCCTGTGCGCCGCCCGGGTTCCCCGGGAGCGCCTTGAGGCATTCGTCCGGACGGTCAACGCCTTCGAAGGGGTCACCCACAATTACGAAAGAAACCATCCTTACAACGTCTGGTTTACCGTGACCGCCCCCTCGAGAGAGGAGATCGGCCGTTTTCTAAGAGAGCTTCGCGAAAATACGGGCATTTCGGATATCCTCGACCTTCAGGCCGTCAATAAATTCAAGGTTGACGCCACGTTCGAACTGTAAGAGAGAAAGACGCCATGACGATGAAAAATGAAGACCCCGTCCTGTATCTTGTGGACGGGAGCAACCTGATTTACCGTGCCTTCCATGCCACCCCGCCCTTGACGAATTCGAAGGGTTTCCCGACGAATGCCCTCTATGCCTTCACCAGCATGCTCATCAAGCTTCTGAGGGAGAAGCGTCCCGAATACATGGCCGTGGTCTTCGATGTCAAGGGGCCCACATTTCGCCATGAAGCCTACGGAGAATACAAGGCGACCCGGAAACCCATGCCCGATGAACTGGCGGAGCAGCTTCCCGCCATCCGGAAAGTCATCCGGGGGTTTTCCATTCCCATCATGGAAAAAGAGGGATGGGAGGCAGACGACGTTATCGGCTCCCTGGCCCGGCGGTTCGAGCGGCAGGGAACGGGGGTGGTCATTGTGTCCGGCGACAAGGATTTCATGCAGCTTGTCTCGGAAAAGATCGTCCTTCTCGATACGATGAAGAACCGGGTGGTCGACGAGGCGGCGGTCAGGGAGCGGTTCGGCGTGGGACCGGACCGGGTGGTGGAAATCCTGGGCCTGACCGGGGACAGTTCGGACAACGTCCCCGGGGTGCCGGGGGTCGGCGGAAAGACGGCTCTCAAACTTGTCCAGGAATTCGGGACGGTGGAAGAGATCCTGGCCCATGCCGACCGGGTCTCCAACCGGAAGGTCCGGGAGAACCTCGGTCGTTTCGCCGACCAGGCGCGGCTGAGCCGGGAACTGGTGACCATCCGGACCGACCTGGACCTGGGGAAAGACCTGAATGCCTATCGGACCGGGCCCCCGGAAACCGCCATCCTCAGGGACCTTTTCCGGGAGTTCGAATTTTCCTCTCTCCTCCAGTCCCTCAAGGTCCGGGAAGAAACGGAGGAAACGAATTTCCGGGTTCTCTCCCCGGAGGAGGCCCTTGACGAAATGCTCCGGGTTCCCGCGTACAAGGACGCCCTGGCTTTTCACATGCTTCTGTCTTCCCCCGACTCCATGGGGGCGGATCTGGTGGGTGTCGCCCTCTGCCCGGAACCGGGGACGGCGTTCTATCTTCCCGCGAGAGGGGCGGGACCGGCCCTGGGGGAGGAAGTGCTTCTCAAGGCCCTCCAACCCCTCCTGGAAGACGAAAGGGTGGAAAAATGGGGCCACGATGTGAAAAGCGCCCGGGTGTTCCTCGCCCGGAAGGGGATCGCCCTTTCCGGGGTCCGGTGCGACACCATGGTGTCCGCCTACCTCCTCAATCCGACCCGGCGGGCCTTTGAGATCCCCGATCTTTCCCTTGAATTTCTCAACCGGGAGAGTTCGTCCCTCAAGGAGATCGCCGGAAGCGGGGTCCGGGCCGTTCCCCTGGAGGATTTCCCCCCGGAAAAGATAGGTCCTTATGCCTGCGAGTGCGCCGACCGGGTTCATCGCCTCTCCCCGATCCTTTTGAAACGGATGGGGGAAGAGGGGTCGGGGGAACTTTTCGAAAAGGTGGAATTGCCCCTGATTTCCGTTCTGGCCGGCATGGAGCGCCTGGGGGTGCTCCTGGACCGGGACCTCCTGCGAGAGATGTCCCGGGAACTCGGGGAACTTCTGGCCCTGTCGGAGCAAAAAATCCACATCCTGGCCGGCGAGTCCTTCAACATCAACTCGCCGAAGCAGCTCCAGGAGATCCTCTTCGAAAAGCTCAAACTTCCCCGGGGAAAGAAGACCAAGACGGGACACTCGACGGATGTGGACGTCCTTGCCGATCTGGCCCGTTCCTATGAACTTCCGGCGGAGATCCTGGCCTATCGGAGCCTGATGAAACTCAAGTCCACCTACGTGGACGCCCTGCCGCTCCTGGTGAACCCCGAAACGGGAAGGGTGCACACATCCTTCAACCAGACGGCCACGGCCACGGGCCGGCTTTCCAGCAGCAATCCGAACCTCCAGAACATTCCCATCCGGACCACGGAAGGGAAGCGGATCCGGCAGGCCTTCATCGCCGCGCCGGGGCACCGTCTGATCTCCGCCGATTATTCCCAGATCGAGCTTCGGATCCTGGCCCATCTTTCGGAAGATAAGACCCTGATCCGGACCTTCGAGGAGGGAGAGGACATCCACCGGCGGACCGCCGCGGATGTCTTCGGGGTCTTTCCCGAGTTCGTCAATGCGGACATGCGGCGGCAGGCCAAGGTGATCAACTTCGGGATCCTCTACGGAATGAGTCCCTTCGGTCTTTCCCGGGAATTGGGGGTCGATCAGAAGCTCGCGAAGGCCTACATCGATGAGTATTTCCGGAAGTTCAAGGGTGTCCGGGCCTACATCAATGAAATCCTGGAAAAGGGGAGAGAGGCGGGTTTCGTGACCACCCTTCTCAACCGCCGGCGCTACCTTCCCGACCTCCGGAGCTCCAATGTTTCGGTCCGCCAGTTCGCCGAACGGATGGCCGTGAACACCCCCATTCAGGGAACCGCCGCGGATCTGATCAAGGTGGCCATGATCAATATCTGGAACCGCCTGGAAGGAGAATCCCTTTCCGGGAAGATGATCCTCCAGGTTCATGACGAACTCGTATTCGAAGTCCCCGAGGGGGAGGAAGAGAAAACGACGGCCCTCATACGGAAGGAGATGGAGGAGGTGATCGCCCTCCGGATCCCCCTGAGAGTGGAGATCCACGAAGGAAGGAATTGGGACGAAGCCCATTGAAAGCCGTCATGGATTCGGGGCCCCGTTTCCGGCGAATCCGGGGACAATGCCGAAGGGCTGCTTAAGCCTGCTCGGCGGCCTGAAAAGGACACCGGGGGCCGGGAACCCGTCCGTCAGCATATGATCGGAGGTCTTCCATGAACAAATTCAAGGAAACCCTGGACCGGCTGGTCCAATATCTGAAAACGGCCCTTTCGGGAAACGAGGCATGGCAGTTCGGCGCATCTTTTCTCATCCTGGTTTTCGGGTTTCTGATCCTCGAAGTCGCCTGGCGGAAGGCGAACCGGTTCATGCTTGAAAAGGGCCGGGAGAAGGGGGCCTCCTTTCTTCAGGGTTTCCTTCCGTCCCTGCGGATGGCCGCTGCGGCCCTGCTTCTGCGGGCGGCGGAGATTCCTCTTCATCTTCCCGGGGACCTGACCCCGCTCATCCATGGGTTCGAGGCGTTCCTTTCCGCCCTGGCGGCCCTTCTGTTTTTCTTTCAGATCATCTCCCTTCTCGACGGGATCTGTTCCCTGCTGCCCCGGCGGCTCCGGGGCAGCGTCTCCGGGAACGGGATGAAGAACCTGAAGGCGGTTCTGCGGATCCTGGCGATTCTTGGGGTGGGCCTTCTGTTTTTCGGCAGCCAGAGGCATCTTCTTCCCGGCTGGTTTTCCCAGTCTTCCTGCTGGCGGTATGGCTTTCTGGCGGTCGTCCTCGGCGCCCTTTACCTGGGAGGTAAGTCTCTCGGTCGTTTCCTCGGCACCATGGTGAACGCCCTGGGAGAAAAAGAGGAAAATATGAGGATCCGTCTTGTCCTTGAGGCGGCTTCCCTGCCCATGAGACTGCTTCTTGCCGCCATGGCCGCTTACGCCGCTCACGCCCTGATTGCCCTGCCGCCGGTCGCCGACGCGATCCTGAGAAAAGCGGTGGATCTTCTGGCCACTCTGGCCGTCTTCTTCTTTCTGTACCGTCTTCTCACGGTTCTCGAATATGAGCTGAACCGGGTCGCCCGGCGGGGTGAAGGGAAAATCGACCGGAACATCATCCAGTTCATCCGCATGACCGCCAAAATACTCGTCGTCGTCCTGGGGGCGGTCTATGTCCTCCAGGTCCTGACGGGAAAACCCATGAACGCCATCCTGGCCGGCCTCGGGATCGGCGGACTGGCCGTGGCCCTGGCGGCCCAGGACACCCTGAAGAATCTTTTCGGGAGCCTCATGATCATGCTGGACAAACCCTTTGCCGTGGGAGACCGGGTGATTGCCGAGGGGATCGACGGATTCGTGGAGGACGTGGGTTTCCGAAGCACCCGGATCCGCACCTTTCCCGGACACCTGGTGTCCATCCCCAACGAAAGAATGGCGTCGGCGAGCATAGAAAACGTGGGAAGCCGGCCGGGCATCCGCCGCCTTACGAACCTGACGATCACCTACGACACCCCGCCGGACAAGGTGGAGAAGGCCCTGTCGATCGTCCGTGAAATCCTGCGGGACCACGAGGGGATGCACCCCGATTATCCGCCGAAGGCCTGCTTCAGCGACTTTAATGACACGTCCCTCAATATCCTGGTCATTTATTGGTATTTCCCGCCCGATTACTGGAAGTTCATGGAATTTTCCGAGAAAGTGAATTTCCGGATCATGCGGGCTTTCGAGGCCGAGGGGATCGAATTCGCCTTCCCGACGACGACCGCTTACCTCGCCCAGGACGATCGGAGGCCCCTGACGATCACCGTCGAGGGGAATCGCTCCCGTTCGTCGGATCGGAAAGAATGAGGCAGGGAGAAGGATCATGAAAAAATTGTTCCGAGGTGCCATTTCCAGGAAAGTGGGGCTTCCGCCGGGGTCCCTCGTTCATGTGGGGGAGAAGAAGGCGGAAACGGTCAAAATCACCGTCCTCGATTACGATGCCGAGGGCTTCCGGGAGAAGGCCTGCGGCAGCGTGGAGGAATGTTTTTCCTTCCGGGACACGACCGCGACGGCCTGGATCAATGTGGACGGGGTCCACTCGACGGACGTGATGGAAAAGGTGGGGGAACATTTCAATATCCACCCCCTTGTCCTCGAAGACATCATGAATACCAACCAGTCCCCCAAGATCGAGGATTTCGAGGCGTATATTATCGTCATCGGGAAGATGCTGTCCCGGAACCGGGAGACGGGGGAAATCGAATCGGAGCAGGTCAGCCTGATCCTGGGGCCGACCTGGGTGATCTCCTTTCAGGAGCAGGAAGGGGACATTTTTGATCCCCTCCGGGCGCGTATCCGGACAGGGCGGGGGCGCCTCCGTAAAATGGGCGCCGACTTCCTGGCCTACGCCATGATGGACACCATCGTGGACAACTATTTTCTGGTTCTGGAAAACCTGGGGGACCGGATAGAGGAACTGGAGGAAGACCTGGCGGGCAATCCCACGAGGGAGATGACGAAGACCATCCACGACCTCAAAAAGGACATGGTGTTCCTGAAAAAATCCGTCCGGCCCATGCGGGAGATCGTAAACGTCATGCTCCGGGGAGATCTGGTCCTCATCCGGGACTCGACCCATGCCTATCTCCGGGACCTTTACGATCACACCGTTCAGGTCATCGATTCCATCGAGACCTTCCACGATCTTGTCTCGGGGCTGCTCGACCTCTACCTTTCCAGTCTGAGTAACCGGATGAACGAGGTCATGAAAGTCCTGACCATCATCGCCACCCTTTTCATTCCCGTCACCTTTATCGCCGGCGTCTACGGAATGAATTTCAAATACATGCCCGAGCTGGACTGGAAATGGGGGTACGGGGCCGTTTGGCTTGTCATTCTCGGGGTCATGGCGGCGATGCTGCTCTATTTCCGAAGGAAAAAGTGGTTGTGACCATGGAGAAAAAACAGTTTGTCCTGAAGACCGTCGTGAGGGCCGGGGACGCCGGGGAAGCGGGGGCGTTTCTTCTCGGGAAAACCGGTCTTTCTCTTCCGCGGATTCAGGAGGCCCTCGCCAAGGGGGCGCTCCGCCTGAAGCGGAAGGGGCAAAAATGGTTCCGTCTCCGGCGGGGGGATGTCCCCCTCGGGGCGGGAGATGAGGTGGCTTTCCACTACGACGGGGATATCCTCGCCCGGGTCCCCCCGGCGGCCGGACTCGTGGAGGATCGGAAAGAATACAGCGTGTGGTTCAAACCCCCCGGTCTCATGACCCAGGGGTCTCCCTGGGGAGACCACTGTTCCCTGGAACGGCAGGCGGAGCTGCACTTCCGCGGACGGCGGCAGGTTTATCTCATCCATCGCCTCGACCGCGAAGCTTCAGGGCTCGTGCTCCTGGGGCATACGAAAAAGGCGGCCGCCGCCCTTTCCCGCCTCTTCAGGGAGGGGACGGTGGAGAAGCGCTACCGGATAGAAGTCCTGGGCAGCCCGGCTGCCGCGGGAGAAAAGGGCACCATCGATTTCCCCCTGGACGGCCGGGAAGCCCGGACGGATTTCCAGGTCGTCGCCTTCAATGGGGATAAAAAAATTTCGGAAATCGACGTCACTTTGCGGACGGGCCGCCTCCACCAGATCCGCCGTCATTTCGAAGCCATCGGCTGCCCCGTCCTCGGCGATCCCCGGTATGGAAGGGGGAACAAGAACCGGGAGGGACTGAAGGTGAACGCCTGGTCTCTCCGCTTTGTCTGCCCTGTATCCGAGAAGGAAATATTCATTCGTCATTTCCAGGACGGAATATAAGCCAACCCGGGATTCCTGCTCGAATCCTCAAATTATCGGCCGGTTCGTCGCCATGTGACGCCCCCCGTCCACGGAAAGCAGGACCCCGGTGATCCAGGAACTCTCCTTCGAGACGAGAAAAAGGGCGGCATCGGCGATGTCCGAGGGTTTCCCGTTTCTTCCCAGGGGGTGGAGGGGGCGCATGGTATCGTAGAAATTACGGACCTTTTCCGTCCCGAAGACGGGGTCGGCCAGTTCCGTGTCCTCGACGACGGCGGGACACAGGGCGTTGACCCGGATACCCTCGGGGGCCGCCTCCAGGGCCAGGACCTGGGTGAGCATCTGGAGGGCCGCCTTGGAGGCGCAGTAGATCCCGGCACCGGGCAGGGCCCGGATTCCCGCGATGGACGAGAGGTTCACAATCGCTCCCCCGCCCCGCTTCCGCATTTCGGGGAGGACGGCGACCATGAAGCGCCAGGGGGCCCACGTGTTTGTCTTCATCATGAGATCCCACGAGTCGGGGGCCGATTCGTCGAGTTTCCCGAAGCGCATGAGTCCGGCGTTGTTCACGAGAATATCGATGCCCCCCGCTTCGGCCACGGTCGCCTGGACGACTTTCAGAATGTCTTCTTCCAGAGTGGCGTCCGCGGTGACGGCAAGAATCCTTTCCCCGGCCGGTGAGATGGTCCGAGATGCTCTGTCGAGTTTTTCCCGCCGTCTCCCGCAGATGACGACGTAAGCGCCCTCTTCATGAAAGCGTTTTGCAATGGCCAGGCCGATGCCCGTACCACCGCCGGTCACGATGGCCGTTTGTCCTGTAAGTTTCTTCATGAGTCTTCCTTAGGCCGTACCCTTCATCCCCCGGGTGAAGCAGGTCGGAAGCGTAATCCTTCACCGGATCCTTCAGAAAAGGGTCCTGGTTCCTCCCGGGGGTTCTCTTTCATGAAAGGTCTGCTCTGCTGGGCGAGTTCCATGTTTGTGTTTCCTTGCCTCAGTTCCTGGTCTCAAGGGCCGCAAGTCTGACGGCGTTTGCAATTTTGCGATGAATGGAAAGGTTCATGAAGTTGGGAACCCCCTCATGCTTTCCCGCCAGAGAGGCGATGGTCTCCGCCGCCCGGATTTTCATGGCCGTCGTGATCCTGGGCGCCCGGGCGTCCAGGGCTCCCCGGATGATGCCCGGAAAGGCCAGGCAGTTGTTCACCGTCCGGCCGTCGAGGGCGAAGGCCGCCCCGGCATCGACAGCCTCCTTCGGCAGGATTTCCGGAACCGGGTTGGCCAGGGCCAGGATGACCGGCTTCCGGTTCATGGTCCGGACCATATCCGCCGTGACGATCCGGGCCGCCGAAACGCCGATGAACACGTCCCTTCCTCGGAGGATTTCGCCGAGGGGGCCTTTTTCTTCCTTCCCGTTCGTTTTCAGGGCGATCCGTTTCTTGTGCCGGTTCATGTTGGTTTTTCGTGATCGGTAAATGGCGCCTTCCCGGTCGCAGACCACGACGTCCCGGAACCCGTACTCCAGAAGAAGCCGGCAGGCGGCGATTCCCGCCGCGCCGGCCCCGTTGATGACGATCTTCACGGTTTCCCTGTTTTTCCGGAGCAGGCGGAGCGTCTTGATCAGCGTGGCGAGGATGACCGTGGCGGTTCCGTGCTGGTCGTCGTGGAAAACGGGGATGGGGAGTCTTTCCTGGAGCTTTTCTTCGATTTCGAAGCACTCGGGAGCCCGGATATCCTCGATCATGATGATACTGAAGGTCTTCGACAGGGCTTCCAGGGTATCCACGATGCGGTTCGCATCGGTCGTGTCGATAAGGAGGGGGACGCAGCTCACACCGGCCATCTTGTGAAGGATGACCGACTTTCCCTCCATGACGGGCATTCCCGCCAGCACTCCGATGTTCCCGAGGCCGAGAACGGCCGTTCCGTTCGTGGCGATGCAGACCGAGTTTCCGATGGACGTGTAGTTCCCGGCGGCTTCGGGATGCTCCGACAGATACCGGCAGGCCTGGGCGACGCCCGGCGTATAGATGAGGCGAAGATCGCTCAGGGTGTCCATTTTCACCGTGGGCATCATGGCGATCTTCCCGCCCCGGTGGATGCCGAGGACCAGGTCCTCCACGGCGATGATCTTGTACCCCTTGAGTCTTTCTACGTCCCGGAGAGTGTTTTCGCATTGCTCCCGGGAATCGAAGAACATGACGATGTCCCGGGTGATATACTGGGAGGTGAGATGGACTTTGGTGATGTCCCCGAGCATGGCCCCGTGTTTCCCCAGTTCACCGGCCAGCTGGCCGAAGGCGCCTGGAACATCGAGGATCCGGATCCGGATCTTCTTGACGAGCTTGAAGGCGTATTTTTCCACTTCCGTTGCCATCAAGAGCCCCGCTCTCACATTTTAATAACTATAAACGGGAAGTTTCGACAAAGCAAGGGGGAAAGGGTTCACATCCCTGGAGAATTATGTGGCGGAACGGCTTTCAAAACGGTGCCGGGGAATCGTTCTTCTGATAAAGAACGACTCTTTCGGACAGGAAAAAAGCAGCCGGAACAGCGAAGCGATTCATGGGGGCATCTATTGCCCGCCCGGGTCCCTGAAGGCGACCCTCTGCCGGGAGGGAAACCTCCTTCTTGTTTACCCGGTTCCTTCCGAAGGAAGGGTGGGCCTGGGGATCCATGCGACGATCGATCTGGCGGGCCGGGTGCGGTCCGGCCCCGATGTGGAATACGTGGATCGGATCGATTATGCCGTGGACGAGGGAAAAGGTGTCTTCTTCCGAGAGGCCGTCCGTCCTTACCTGCCGACGATCGTCCAGGCCTCGCTCGAACCGGATTTCTGCGGGATCCGGCCCAAGCATGCAGGGGCCCGGGGAGCCTTTCCGGAATTTCGTCATCCGGGGAGAGTCGGTTACCGGTTGGCCGGCCCTGGCGGAGAAGGTGGCCTCCCTGGTTGAAACCCGTCTTTGAGCCCCCCGGCGGGAAGCATTCCACATCATTATAGACCCGCTGTTTTATGATAAATGGGAATTTGCCCTTTTGCCCGGCAGATCCTATTTTGGGAGAACGATATATCAAAAAGGAGAACGCCCTTCATTTTATGACCGAATTTTCAGAATCCCGGCGGGTCCTGTACCTGGACAACGCCGCCACTTCCTTTCCCAAGCCCGATGAAACCTTGACCGCCATGGAGCGGTTCTCCCGGGAAGTGGGAGCCAACCCGGGACGATCGGGTCACCGGTGCTCCATCGAGGCGGGCCGGATCATGTTTGACGCCCGGGAGACCCTGGCGGAAATGTTCGGGGCGGAAGACCCTCTTCATGTGATTTTCGCGAAAAACGCCACGGAGGCCCTGAATATCGCCATTTTCGGGCTTCTTCAACCGGGAGACCACGCGGTCACCTCGGGGATGGAACACAATTCGGTCATGCGGCCCCTCCGGGAGATGGAGAAACGGGGCGTCTCCCTGACCGTCGTTCCCTGTTCGCCTGCCGGCGAAATTGATCCCGATGATGTCCGCCGGGCCGTCGGGACGGATACGAAGGCGATTTACCTGACCCATGCTTCCAATGTGACGGGGACCCTGATGCCCGTGGCCGAGATCGGGCGTCTGGCCCGGGAGAGGGACGTCCTGCTCTGTGTCGATGCCGCCCAGACGGCGGGGGCCGTTCCCGTGAACGTTCAAGCCATGAACATCGATCTTCTGGCCTTCACGGGGCACAAATCCCTTTTCGGGCCCCAGGGAACGGGAGGGCTGATTTTGAGGCCGGGGGTGGAGAAACGGGTCAGGCCCCTCATGATGGGGGGAACGGGAAGCCTGTCCGAATCGGAGGAACACCCCGACTTTCTTCCGGACCGGTTCGAATCGGGAACCCCCAACACCGTCGGGATTGCCGGTCTCGGGGCGGGGGCCCGGTTTATCAGGGAGACCGGCGTGGATTTCATCCGGCGGAAGGAAATCGAGCTGACGGCGCAACTCATCCGGGGGCTCAAGGGGATTCCCGGCCTCACGCTTTATGGGACGGGGATGGCGGACAGGCAGACCCCTGTCGTATCGTTCAACCTGAAAGGAAAACGTCCCAGCGAGGTGTCTTTCTCCCTGGACGAGGATTTCGGAATCATGAGCCGCCCCGGTCTCCAGTGCGCCCCGGCGGCCCACCGGACCATCGGGACCTTTTCCGAAGGCACCGTCCGCCTGAGCCTCGGGTTCTTCAACACGGCAAAGGATGTGGAAGAGGTTCTGTCGGCCGTCGGACGCCTGGCACCGGGAAAGGAGGGGTTATGAAAGACAGGGAAATCGATGCCCGGGGCCTGGCCTGCCCCGGCCCGGTCCTTCTGGCGAAGAAGGCCGTGGAGGAATCGGGGAGCTGCGTCATCTTCGTGGACAACCCGGCGGCCCGGGAAAATGTGAGCCGCATGGCCCGTACCCTGGGATGCGAAGTCACCGTCGAGGAGACGGACCGGGGCACCCGGATCGGGATTGTCCATAAGGCCGGCGGGGACGCGGTCGAGGCGCCCCCCCCGGCGTCGGGGCCTGTGGTCGTCGTCATTCCGGGGGACACCATGGGCCGCGGGGACGGGGATCTGGGAAGAGTCCTGATCCGGAGCTTCTTTCACACGATGAACGAGGGCCTTCAGCGGCCCGATGTAATTATCTTTTTCAACAAGGGTGCCCTGCTTGCCGCGGAGGGATCGGATGTCCTGGAGGATCTCCGGGCGCTCGAGGGGAAAGGCACCCGAATCCTGGTGTGCGGAACCTGTCTTGATTTTCTGAAAATAAAGGAAAAATTGGCCGTTGGAACGGTTTCCAACATGTACACCATCACGGAGACCCTGTTTTCCGCGGGAAGGCTGATCAGCCTATGATTGATCGTGAGCCGTACTGGGTCGTTCTCTTTGAATCGACAAGCGCCGCCCTCATGGCGGAAAAACTGCTGAAAAAAGCGGCCGTCCCCCATAAGGTGATTCCCGTTCCCCGGCAGATCAGCTCGGACTGCGGGGTGTGCATCCGGTTTACCGCGGCCGTCCGGGGGGACGTCGAATCGGTGCTTACCTCGGGACGGGTTCCCTTTCAGGGCCTCCGGCCCCTCTGACCCTGTCCCGGCGGGACCGGGTCTCCTTCTAAAGCCCGGAAGCCCCGGGCGGCCTCGATCTTCTCAAAAAAGCTGGACAATCCACCCCACTTGAGGTACCCCTTCGGGGGAAAATTCCATTCCATGGGAAAATCATTCTCGTGGCGGGAGCGTGCGATGAAGAGGGAGATCTTCAGGGAATACGACATCCGGGGCGTCTATGGCCGGGACTTCGACCGGGAGGATGTCCGATCCGTCGGCCGGGGATACGGATCCTGTTTCCAAGCTTCCGGCGGCAGGAGGATCGCCGTGGCCCGGGACTGCCGTCTCAGCTCGCCGGAGATCCGGGACGCCCTCGTCGAGGGGCTTCTCGACGCCGGGGCGGAAGTCTTCGATCTGGGCGTGTGTCCCACGCCCCTGCTTTACTTCTCCCTTCGTCATTTTCAGGCCGCGGGCGGCATCATGATCACGGCGAGCCACAACCCTCCGGAATACAACGGCTTCAAAATATGTCGCGGATACGACACCATTTTCGGGGAAGAAATTCAGGCCTTCCGGAGAATCCTGGAAAGGGAGGAATTCGATTTCCGGTCCGGGGGGATTCTCCGGGAAGTGGATGTTTTTACCCCCTACGGCGATTTTGTGGCGGCGAACATCCGCCTGGAAAGACCCGTCCGGCTTGCCGTGGATGCGGGGAACGGGACGGGCGGGGTGGTGGCCGGCCCGATTTTGAAAAGGCTCGGCTGCGAAGTCCGGGAACTCCATTTCGAGATGGACGGACGTTTTCCAAACCATGAACCGGATCCCACGGTGCCCCGGAACATGGAAGATCTCAGAAAGACCGTCCTGTCCGAAGGGCTCGAACTGGGCATCGGTTTCGACGGCGACGCCGATCGTATCGGGGTCATCGACGACCGGGGGAACATGCTTTACGGGGACATGCTCATGATCGTCTTCGCCCGGGAGATGCTGAAGGACCATCCCGGGGCCACCGTCATCGGGGAGGTCAAGTGTTCCCGGAACCTGTTTGAAGACATCCGGAAAAGGGGCGGCCGTCCCGTCATGTGGAAGGCGGGCCACTCGCTCATCAAACAGAAGCTGAAGGACGAAAAAGCCCTTCTGGCCGGGGAGATGAGCGGCCACCTTTTCTTTGCCGACCGGTACTTCGGCTTTGACGACGCCGTCTATGCCGCCTGCCGTTTCCTGGAAATCGTGTCGAGGAGGAAGGACCCCGTCTCAAAATACCTGGAAGACCTGCCGAAGACCTTTCATACCCCGGAAATCCGCATCCCCTGCCCGGAGGACAAGAAGTTCCTCGTGGTGGAGAAAGTCCGGGATGCCCTGAGGGGCCGGTACGAGATCATCGATGTAGACGGCGTCCGGATTGAATTTCAAGACGGCTGGGGACTTCTCAGGGCTTCCAACACGGGCCCGATCCTGGTTCTCCGCTTCGAGGCGGCAAGCGCCGAACGGCTCGGGGAGATCCGGTCTTTTTTCGAGCGTACCCTTGAAGAAATCCGGTCAGGGCTGTAAAAGGGATCATAAGAAGTTTCCGGCCTCCATACCGGCCGGCGGGGGAAAGGGAAAAGGAAATGACCGGGAATTCCCTGGAAACGGACAGGCGGCCCTGGGGATTTTATGTCGTCCTCGCCGACGAGAAGGATCACAAGGTGAAGCGCGTTGTCGTGTACCCGGGGAAACGGCTCAGTCTCCAGCGCCATTGGAAAAGACAGGAACACTGGCATGTGATCCGGGGAGAGGCCCGGATGACCCGGGACGGGGAGGAGACTTTTCTGAAACCCGGCGGATCGGCGCATATTCCCCGGGAGGCCTGGCACAGGATCGAGAACACGGGAAAAGGGGATCTGGTTTTCATCGAGATACAGACGGGAGAATCCTTCGATGAAAGCGATATCGAGCGCCGGGAGGACGATTTCGGCCGTGTTTAGAAATTCCCCGGGTTGTAACCTCCATGCCTTGCGGTGAGGGAAGCATCATGGTGACGAGGGAACGGGAACAACCGGTGGCGGTGATTATGGCCGGGGGCATGGGGACCCGCTTCTGGCCGCTCAGCACGCGGGAAAAGCCGAAGCAGTTTCTCCGGCTCTTCGACGACCGGAGCCTCCTTCAGAAGAGCTTCGACCGCCTTGAAGGGATGATTCCCCCGGAGAGGGTTCTCGTATTGACCAACAAGGCTTTCACCGGCCTCGTCCGGGAACAGCTTCCCGAAATTCCCCCGGAGAATGTCATCGGGGAGCCCCTGCGGCGGGACACGGCGGCGGCCGTGGCTCTGGCGGTTTTCATCTGTGCCGCCCGTTACGGAAGCCCCGTCATGGTGGTTCTCACGGCGGACCATCTTATCGGGCCGACGGAACTTTTTCAGGAAACGATCCTTTCCGCCGTCCGGGCCGCCCGGACAAGCGGGCGGCTTTACACCCTGGGGATCGAACCGGCGCGGCCCGCCACGTCTTACGGCTACATCGAGCTGGGCCCGGAGATCTTCCGGGACGGCGGGATCGAACACTTCCAGGTGGCCCGGTTCAAGGAGAAACCCGACGGGGAAACAGCGCGGAGATACCTAACATCAGGAAACTATCTTTGGAATTCCGGCATGTTCGTATGGACCGTCCCGTCCATCCGGAACGCCCTCGAAACCCATCTCCCGGATCACGTCCGGATCCTTTCCCCCGTCATGGATGATATCGGGACCGACCGCTGGGAGGCGGCCCTCGAAAAGGCTTTCCAATCCCTCCCGGCTGTTTCCATCGATTACGGGGTCATGGAAAAAGCGGCCGGCGCAGGCTGCGTCCGGTCCGGTTTTTCCTGGAATGACGTGGGAGGGTGGCCGGCCCTGCGGGAGTTTCTCGAAAGGGACGGATGCGGGAACCGCTGCCGGGGAAAACTCGTCAGCGGGGACGCCGGCGGTAATCTCATATTCTGCGACAACCCGGAGGAAACCGTGTTGATCCATGGCGTGGACCGTCTTGTCATCATCCGGTCGGGAAAGAGAACGCTCATCGTTCACGAGGACCGGGTCGAGGAAATCAAGGATCTGGTTCAGGCCCTGGAGAAGGATTGAGGAATGGACACCGGGGAAGGGGTGAAAAAAGGAGCGAAATCCCTTGAAACCGAAGGTGTTTCCGTAGAATGTTACAGCGGATTCAAGATGAATGAGCGTCCCCGGGCGTTTGTTTTCAGGGGGAAGCGCCACAGGGTCCGGGATGTTCTCGACCGGTGGTATGAAGGAGGAACCGACCCGGGCCGGCCGCCCGCGGATTATTTCAAAGTCCGGACGGAAGATGGGGAAGAGTTCATCCTCTGCTACCACGCCCTCTTTGACCGCTGGGCCATCCTGCGTTCGGAAGGAAAGGACCGCTCATGATCGTTCTTATCACCGACTTCGGGCTTTCAGACCCCTATGCCGGCATCATGAAGGGGGTGATCAAGAAAATCTCCCCATCCTCGGAAATCCTCGACCTGACCCACCGGATCCCCCCCGGCAATATCACCCTGGCCCGCTTTGTCCTGGAGCGGTCGTTCTCTTATTTCCCGGAGAAAACGGTTTTCGTCGCCGTTGTGGATCCCGGCGTGGGAACCTCGAGAAAGCCTCTGGCCGTGCGGGCGGGTGACTATTATTTCGTCGGTCCCGACAATGGCGTTTTCAGTTTCGTCGAAAGTCTTCCGACGACCCCGAAACAGGTGGTGGAACTGAACCGGCCCGAATTCTACCTGAAAAATCCCCCGGACCGGACCTTCCACGGCCGGGACATTTTCGCCCCTTCGGCGGCGTACCTGGACCGGGGAATCCCCGTTTTCCGGCTCGGGTCCTTTCTGGACGGGATCATCACCCTCCCGGGGGAAACTTTCAGAAGGACCGATCACGGCCTGGAGGTGCCCCTGGTGCATGTGGACCATTTCGGCAATCTGATATTCGCCCTGACCCGGGAGACCTTCGAAAAGGAAGTGGGCCCGTCTCCCTTTTCCATCGAAGTGGCCGGCCGGATCATTGACAGGATTTCCGAAAATTATGCGTCCCGGGATCCTCTCGTCGCCCTTTTCGACAGCTTCGGACTTCTCGAGATCGCCGTACCGGGAGGAAGCGCCGCTGCCTTTTCAGGCCTCTCCCTCTCCCCCCGGGGGAAAAGGGACCCTCTCCTCATCCGGAAAGAGGGCTGACGAACCGTCATGAATACGATGAAACGCCGGGAAGAGAGACTCGCCGTCTTCACCGATCTCGACGGGACCCTTCTGGATCACGGGGATTATTCCTTCGCCGGCGCAAAGAACTCTCTGGAGAGGCTCCGGAGGCGGGGCATCCCCCTGGTATTCACGACCAGTAAAACCCGGCGGGAAATCGAGTCTCTCCGGGACCTCCTGGGATTTCATGATCCGTTCATTTCCGAAAACGGGGGCGGGGTTTTCTTTCCCGCCCGCGACGCTCCCTGGGTTTCCGGGGGAGAACCTTCCCCGCCCTATGTCCTGGTCCGGTTCGGGAGGCCTTACCATGAGATCCGCCGTTTCCTGGAGGTCCATGGCCGGTCCCTCGGCATCCGGGGGTTCGGCGATATGACGGTGGAGGAAATCGCCCGTCTCACCGGCCTTCCCGGAGAGGCGGCGAAACAGGCGGCGGAACGGGAATTCACCGAGCCCTTCCTCCTGGAAGACGAGAGGGCCCTCCCGGAAATCGAGGTTCTGGCCGCCCGGGAGGGCCTTCAGATCACCCGGGGCGGCCGGTTTTTTCACCTCATCGGGGCGGACCAGGACAAGGGGAAGGCCGTCCGGCTGACGACGGAGGTCCTGGGAAGGAAATTCGGGGAAAAGCCGCTGACCATCGGATTCGGGGACAGCCCCAACGATTTTCCAATGCTGGAAGCCGTCGACAGGCCCGTCCTGATCCCCCGTCCCGACGGACGTCACGAAAGCTTTTACCGCCCCGGCCTCATCCGGGCGCCCTTTCCCGGTTCCCGGGGCTGGAGCGCCGTCATGGAAAGGTTGTTACGGGGTCGTGCCCCGGAGGCAAACAGGCATTTATCGTGAATGCGGGAATAAGCGTTTTTTTAACGGACAAAAAAGGGACGATTCCCCTTGAAACTTCCCTTTCCGCGATTCTCCGCCGGGAATCGGGGTCTCCTGATTCCTTTGAAGTGATCCTTGCCGGTGAGGAGATTCCTCCTTCCATGGAGGGTCCGGGGGCCCGTTTCCGGTGTCTGCCCCTGGGAAAAGAAGAAGGCTGGTTCGGGCTTCTGCGGCGGGCGGCGGACATGTCCCGGTATGACATTCTGGCCTTCACCGACTCCCACTGCATCGTTGACGGAAACTGGATTTCGAGCATTCGTGACCGCCTGGGACCGAGGCAGGTCTTGAGCGGCGCCGTGTATCATGGCGGCCGTTTCATGGAGAAATTCTCCCGGATGACAACCCATGGGGAATTTTCCGCCTCCGAAGGGAAAAAAATCGCCAATATTTTTGACGGAAATTTCGTGATCCGGAAAGAAACGCTGAAATCCGTCCTTCCCGTCCTCCCTCTCAACCCTCCCGTAAGCGATGGAACGGGTGCCCTGCTTCTGGCCCGCACCCTGACGGCAAGGGGAATCCCCGTTTACCATGAACCGGGAATCCGGGTTTTTCACGAATCAGAGACCTTCCTCCCATCTCTCAGGATGTGGTTCCGGGTTTACGGGCCCAATACCCTCATCGCCCGGAGTCTGAATCCGAGTCTTCCCGGTTCGCGATTCATGGACTTTCCAGGGCTTGCTCCTTTTGTATATGCCCTGGCGAGAGGGGTGTCCCTGACCTCGAAACTCTGGAGACAGAGGCGGATTTACAATATGAAACCCCATGAAGTCGTCCTTTCCCTGGCATGGTTGTCCGTCTGTATGGTTTCCTATGGCCTGGGAATGATGGCTTATGAAAGGAAACTCAGGGAAGAAAGAAAATGATCAACGAATTGAAAAGAATCTATAAGGAGATCTGCTGCTTTTCAAGAATATCGATCCGGCCCCTGAAGATCAACCTGGCCATTACGGACGAATGCAATCTTCGATGTCCGACCTGTTCCAAGTGGCGCGGAAAACGTGGAAAAGAGGAAATTTCCAAAGACGCCTGGATGAAAATCATCCGTTCCCTGAGGGGATTTGCCCTGACGAATCTTCTGGTTTTCGGAGGTGCGGAATCCTTCTGCAAGAGAGATTTTCTGGAGATCCTGGGTTTTTCTCGCGAGATGTCCTTCAAGCCGGTGATCATTTCCAACGGGACCCTGATCGGCCGTCAGGAGGTCGAGGAACTGAGCCGTTCCGGTATCCGGCAGATCATCGTGTCCCTGAACGGCGTGAAATCGAAAACCCACGACAGGACGAGGGGTGTTGACGGCTGTTTTGAAAAGACCGTGAAGGCCGTTGATCTCCTTGGAAAGAAAGGGGTTCCGGTTGTCCTGGAGACGGTGATCCTCCGTTCCAATCTCGGGGAGCTGGGCGCCCTGGTGCGACTGGTCGGGGAAAAGAATCTGAAGGGCATCCAATTCCAGGTTCTGACGGCAGGAAACGTTCACAACAGGTTCCAGGAAGACCGGAACCGTCTTCCCGATCCCGGGTGGTTCAGGAGTGATCCTGAATGGGTCGATGACCGTGAGGCAATCGATTCAGTCATGAAGGAAATCATCGGGATGAAGAAACAGGGTTTCCCTATCATGAATTCCATGAGACAGCTTCGACTGTTCTCCCGTTATTACCGGAACGAGGAATCGGTGAAACGGATCCCCTGTCCGAGCGGCTATACGAATTTTCTCGTGGACCCTTACGGGAATGTCAGGCTCTGCTACAGTCTTGAACCCGCCGGCAACCTTCTGGAACAGGGACCGCGGGAAATATGGAAATCCGAAAAAGCCAGGCGTTTGCGTCATAAAATCCGGCAGTGTCCGGCTTCCTGCCGAATCTTGAACAACAACTGGTAAAAATGCCTGTCAAAAGGACGGTCCGGGTATTTAACTTTGCGGGAAAGACCGCTCGAACAAATCGGATATGGCCTTCCTGCCGTTTTCTTCGAGAAAACGCGTCCCCGTTCCCGTGAAATGAACATGCTTGATAATCGGCCCGTCTCCCCTTTCATATTCAACCCAATCAACTTTGCTCCAGCTGCACCACCTGTTGCGTTTCTGATCGAAGACGCATAATGGCTTGTTGCACAACTTGGCAAACTCGGCCCCCCATCCCGTGCCGCCTTTTACGGTTTTGTCCTTCAGTATTTCGCCGATCACGTAAATTTCCTGCCCGCTGTTCACCTGATACCAAATGCTTTGCAGCACTTTCCTGATGGTGGGACTTGCCGTATAGGAGCGGTTCATCAATCGCGAAACATATTCCAGGCTGACATCGCCGTTTTTCAATTCCTCAGGATTGAGAACACGCAAGCCCCGCTGGCGGACGATATTGTGTCCTTCAAACGAAAAATTTACTTCCGCAATGCCAAAGCGCTCCGCATTGGCCCCGAATTCAGCTTCCGCCCCCTTGATTCCGCCGCTGAATAGAATGACATCTTCTTTATTCATCTTTATTCCTTTCATGCAGGGCCGCACCTTCCAGCAAAGGGTTCTCCTTGATATCGGCCTTCTGCCGTTTCGCCAAGGAGCGCTCCAAGTTTTTAGCTATTTGTTTCAGCTGCCTGTCCTTTTCTTTCTGCTGGTTGCCATAGTGATACATCGATCGGCCCATTGTAAGCTCCTGTTATAATTAATTATAAAGTAATATCAAAGAGATTGTCGTAAATGAAAAGGCACTCCATTTCGAAATATGATCATGGAGTGCCTTTTTCTCAGGTGCAATTACGCAAGCTTCACGTTTTCTGCCGCGGGGCCTTTGGCACCCTGCACGATATCGAAGCTTACCGACTGGCCTTCGGTCAAGGTCTTGAATCCGCCGGCTTGAATGGCACTGTAGTGTACAAAAACATCTCCACTGCCGTCATTCTTCGCGATAAACCCGAAGCCTTTGCTTTCGTTAAACCACTTCACTTTACCTTCTGACATAATGAGCGTCCTCCTTTCTCAAAATTCTCTTAAGTTGGATTCACATTATGACAGAAAGAAAAAACCACCGATACCCTAACAAGTATGGTGGCCACTCTTTGAACTTCAAAATGTCTTGATCCAAACTTATCGTTGCTCTCTCTTATAGGACATCTTCGACAGGATGTCAAGGATAATTATTTCAACGACAATTATCTCGGGATTCCCTCGTTAAAAGAAGGATGTCTCTTATTTCGAGAGGTATTTCATGAGGCCCCCGGCCTCGAGGAGGGCCCCCATGAACGGCGGAATGGGCTGAATGCGCACGGGCCCCGCCGTGCTGTCCGCGACCGTGATGGTCCCTTCATCGCTGTCCACTTCAATTTCCCGGCCGTCGGAAATCAATGCCCATAACTCTTTGGATTCAAAAATGGGCAGTCCCATGTTAAAGGCGTTGCGGTAGAATATCCGGGCAAAGCTTCCGGCGACCACGCAGGATATCCCCGCGGCCCTGATGGCGATGGGGGCATGCTCCCTCGATGATCCGCAGCCGAAATTTTCTCCCGCCACGATGATATCGCCCGGCTGGATCTTTTTCACAAACTCGGGATCCGCATCCTCCATGCAGTGGGCGGCGAGGATTTCGGGGTCCGATGTGTACAGGTAACGGGCCGGAATGATGGCGTCCGTGTCGACGTTGTCTCCGAATTTCCAGATTCTTCCTCTGAACTTCATGATTTTATGCCTCCGTCCAGCTCATCGGGGCCGGCGATCCGACCGAGGACGGCCGATGAAGCCGCAACGGCCGGGCCGGCCAGATACACTTCACTTTTGGGATGCCCCATGCGGCCGACGAAATTTCTGTTCGTGGTGGCGACGGCCCTCTCTCCCTCCGCCAGCACCCCCAGGTGTCCGCCGAGGCAGGCCCCGCAGCTCGGCGGGCTGATGACCGCCCCTGCCTCCATGAAGATCTCCATCAGTCCTTCCCTTATCGCCATCCTGTAAATCTCCGGCGTGGCGGGCACAATGATGAGCCGGACACCGGGCGCCGCTTTTCTCCCTTTCAGGATTCCGGCGGCCGTTCTCAGGTCTTCTATCCTTCCGTTGGTGCATGATCCGATCAGGACCTGATCGAGCTCGACGCCACCCGCCTGGCCGATGCCTCTCACGTTCGAAGGAATATGGGGAAAGGCCACCTGGGGCTCGATCCCGCTGACGTCGATCTCGATCACATCGGCGTACCGGGCATCGGGGTCCGAGGTGTAAAACGAAAAGGGCCGTTTCGCCCTGTTCCGGACATAGGCTCCCGTCACGTCATCGGGGATGAAGATACCGTTTTTCGCCCCGGCCTCGACGGCCATGTTGGCCATGGTCAACCGGTCCGCCATGCCGAGTTTTTCCACGGTTTCACCGGCGAACTCCATCGCCTTGTACCGTGCCCCGTCGACACCGATCAAGCCGATAAGATACAGGATGAGGTCCTTGCCGGAAACCCATTTTCTCATCGGGCCGCGAAACAGGATCTTCAGCGTCTCGGGAACCCTGAACCAGAGTTCGCCTTTGAGCATGGCGGCCGCCAGATCGGTGCTGCCCACGCCGGTGGCGAAGGCCCCCAGGGCACCGTAGGTGCAGGTGTGGCTGTCCGCGCCGATGACCAGATCCCCGGGCACAACGATCCCCTGTTCGGGAAGCAGCGCGTGCTCAATGCCCGCTTCACCGACCTCGTAATAGTGGGTGATTCGCTGTTCCCTGGCAAAGTCTCTCATAATCCGGCACTGCCCGGCCGAATGGATGTCCTTGTTGGGCGTGAAATGATCGGGGATCAGGGCCACCTTGTTCCGGTCGAAAACCGCCGTACCGCCGGCCTTCCTGAATTCCGCGATGGCGATCGGGGCGGTGATATCGTTTCCCAGGGCGATATCCACCCTGGCGTTGATCAGCATCCCGGGCCGGACCTCTTCAAGACCGGCATGCCGGGACAGAATCTTTTCCGTGATGGTCATTCCCATGTCGTTTCTCCGGGGTTTCACAGGGTGTTCTTCCATAAAGTATGGGGCATTACTGAACATCGACTTTCCGGATGTTGCCCTTGAGCCATTCCAGCCTGTTCAAGGCGTTGATATAGGCGTTGGCCGACGCGACGATGACGTCCGGATGGGCCCCGCGGCCCACCACGCTGCGACCGTTGTACTGGAGGCGGACGGTCACTTCTCCCAGGGCGTCGGTCCCCCCGGTCACGGCCTTGACGTTGTATTCCAGAAGGGGATAGTCCGTTTCCGTGATCCTGCGGATGGCGGAAAAGGCGGCATCCACCGGTCCGACGCCGAAACCGGCATCCTGGACGGTCTTCTCCCCGACATTCATTTTCAGGGTGGCCGTGGGGATGGCGACGTTGCCGCTCACCACATTGATATAAATGAGGCTGTATTTATCGTTGACCCGGAACACCTCTTCATAGAGGATGGCTTCCAGATCCTCGTCGAAGATGTCTTTTTTGACATCCGACAGCTCCTTGAAACGGGTGAACACCCGGTCCAGTTCCACTCCGGTCAGGGTATATCCCATCTTTTTGATGTGTTCGTCGATGGCGTGACGACCCGAGTGCTTGCCAAGGACGATATGGGTTTCCGGAACGCCCACCGACTGAGGGGTCATGATCTCGTAAGTGATTTTTTCCTTGATCAGGCCGTCCTGGTGAATGCCCGACTCATGGGCGAACGCGTTGGCGCCCACGACCGCCTTGTTCGGCTGGACGGCGATTCCCGTGATCTGGGTCAGAAGCCGCGATACATGATAGATGTGCTCCGTGTGAATGCCCGTCTGAAATCCGAAGAAGTCTTTCCGGGTTTCCAGGGCCATGACGATCTCTTCCATGGCGGCATTCCCGGCCCTCTCGCCGATGCCGTTGATCGTGCACTCCGCCTGCCTCGCCCCGTTTTTTATCGCGGCGAGGGAATTGGCCACGGCGAGGCCCAGATCGTTGTGGCAATGAACCGAAATGACGGCCTGGGAAATATTTTTGACCTTCCTGAAAAGAAAGGCGATGAGTTCACCGAATTCGCCGGGGATGGCGTATCCCACGGTATCCGGTATATTCACCGTTTTTGCCCCGGAAGAAATCACGGCCCCGACCATCTCGCAGAGGAAGTCTCTGTCCGTCCTCGTGGCGTCCATGGGGGAAAACTCGACGTTGGCCGTATAGCGGCAGGCGTGGGCCACGGCGTCACAGGCCTCGCGCAGCACCTGTGCCCTGGTTTTCTTCAGCTGGTACTTCAAATGGATGTCCGATGAAGAGATGAAGGTATGAATCCGCGGGTTGGCCGCCTTTTGAATCGCCTCCCAGGCCCGGTCGATATCCGCCCCGTTCGCCCTGGCGAGGGCGGCGATCTGCGCGCCCCGGATCTCCCCGGCAATCTGACGGACCGACTCGAAATCTCCCTCGGAGGCCACGGGAAACCCCGCTTCGATGATATCCACCCCCAGCCTTTCGAGTTGTCGGGCGATCCTCAGCTTTTCATCGGGATTCATGCTGGCCCCCGGCGACTGCTCGCCGTCTCTCAACGTGGTGTCAAAGATCAGGATCCGCTCCTTTTTCTGTTTCATCTTTTTCTCCTTTCACATGAGAAAAAAAAAGGCCACGGGCGTTTTGCCCATGGCCTTTAAGTACTCTCTGTGTATGCGGGTCTAAGGGTTACCTAAAAACGACGGGCGCCGGTCATGCCGTGAAAGGCAAAGGAGTGCGAGGCCCAGAGACAGGGTTTCAAAACCGTTCAAGCTCATGAGCCCTTTCTTCATACCGGATGCCGTCTTCACTTTCATAAAATCTTCCAAGTTCACTTATGAGTATATGAATATGATTGATATGTCAATTGTATTTTAGAGGCTGTCATTATCGAGGAGTATGCCCGGTTTTGTAAAGCGTGATCTGTCCGGTTCGGGGTGGCCGCCCCTGGAGGTGGCGGATGAGACGGACGGAGGTGCTGCGGGAGATCCGGAAGAGATCATTCAACGAATCCGATTTCCCGTGCATATTCAAACTGGCGCGCCCATGGAACACCCCGATGGGCCCGCCGGATGGGTTCTTCACCGACGATTCTCAGAGACTCCCGGTCCAGCGTCACGGGATGACGGCCGCCCAGAAAGCCCCGGTCTTCGGCGATCACCGGGTTTTGTCCGGGCCAGCAGTCGCAGTCCTGCGTAATGTTGAGGAGGGCATTGACGAGAACTGTTTTCCCCTGGATCCTCCGCCACACCGCCGCCGCGGTTTCCACCAGTCTTTCCTGAAAAACCGCGGCATCGAGCTCCCATAAAATCTGAAGGGCCGTTTCGGGACACAGTCCGATGCACTGGGCGCAGCCGATGCAGCGGTCGAGGTCGTAGGCGGGTTCTCCGTCCTCCCCGGGAAAGTGAGCGGCACCGGTGGGACAGACCTCGACACAGACCCCGCAGCGGGTGCATTTCGATCCGTCCAGAAGGGGATGCGCATCCGCATGCATCCGCTGTTTCTGGGCCCTGGAGGCAAACCCCATGGAAAGGTTCTTGATGGCCCCGCCGAATCCCGAGGCGAGATGGCCCTTGAAATGGGATAAAATGAAAAAACCGTCCGCCCGGTCCACAAGTGCGCTGACCTGGACGGATTCAAAATGGCGGTAACCGGGCAGGTCCGTGACGTCCCGGCCGTCCATGCCGTCTCCGATGGCAATGGGGCAGCCGATGAATTCCTCGGTGTACCCGTGAAGCGCCGCTGTCCGGAGCGATTCTTCCCCGGTTCGCCGCCCTCCGGAATACAGGACGGTCGTGTCGAACAGAAAGGGTTTCCATCCGCGTCCTTTTAAAAAGGAGGCCGCTTCCCGGGCATAGCGGGGGGACAGATAGCTCCGGTTTCCCCGTTCCCCCCAGTGGGTTTTCACGGCGATCCGGGCCCCCCTGGGATAGGGATAGGAAATATTTTCCAGGACGTTTCTGAGTTCGGCAACATATTGGTCCTCTTTTTGGGCGGAAGCCTGGGAAGTCACGGATCTCACCTCTCGATTCCGGTTTACGGCGGCCGCTCCGGCTTTCCGGTATCCGTCGCCGGCGGAAGCCCCGGGGCCCTCTTCAATCATCATAGACTCTTTCGGAGGATTTTCCAAGACCGGCCCGGTCCGGCTGAAGACAGCCGTTTTCCGCGGCCTGATGATCCGGGACCGGCCCTCCGGCGGTTTTTTCACGAGAGAAAGGATCGACGAACTCGTAAAAAGTCGAAAAACGGTCATTTTCCGACGGCTTCGCCAGGAGTACCTCTTGCCGGAATCCATGACCGGGGCGGACGGACAAGGTCACCCGTAGAGGGTGACGGTTTTTTCGATTTCATCCTCCAGGGCCATCCATCGGTCGTAGAGTTCCTCAAGACGCCCGGTGTTCCGGTGATAGTCCCTGTGAAGCTCCTGGATGTTCCGGTTTCCCCCGTATGTGGTGCCTTCGGCAAAGATCTTCTCCAGCGCGGACCTCGTTTCCTCTCCTTCGCGGATTTCCTCTTCCAGTTTTTTCAAAGCGTCCCGCAGGGGTTTCAGTTTCCGGGAGAGGATCTGCCTTTTCTCCGCCTCCACCCGTTTCCGCTCCTTTTCAAGGACCACCGGCGCTCCGTTGGATGCTTCCGGATTTCCTGCCTCCTCCGGCAGGGCGGCCGCCTTTCTCTTATCAAGGTATTCATGGAGGAGGCCGCGGAAGTCTTCGAGACGGCCGTTTCTGATTTCCAGGACGCGCTCCACCAGGGGATTGAGAAAGTCCCGGTCATGGGAGACAATGACAAAGGCCCCGGGGAATTCCATGAGCCGCTCCTGGAGAATGGCTTTCGAGGCGATATCCAGATGGTTCGTCGGTTCATCCAGAACGAGGAGGTTTGCCGGTGTCAGAAGCATTCTGGCCAGGGCAAGCCGGCTTTTTTCCCCTCCGGAAAGGACGGATACCGGCTTCAGGATGTCGTCTCCCGTGAAAAGAAAGGACCCGAGAAGGGTTCTCAGTTCCGTCTGGGTCCGGGAGGGATCCGTTTCAACCACCGTTTCGTAGACCGTTTTCAAAGGATCGAGTGATTCGGAAAGATCCTGGGAAAAATATCCTAATGAGGCCTGGTGTCCCGGGAGGCGCCTCCCCTCCTGGTAAGACTCCTTTCCCGCGAGAATTCTGGCAAGAGTCGATTTCCCCGAGCCGTTCACCCCCAGGATGGCCACCCGGTCCGTACGGGCGATTTGCAGGGAAAGACGGGAAAAAACATCGATGGCTCCATATGTTTTTGTAACCCCCGAAAGTTCCATGACGATTCTCCCCGCCCGGGGCGCCTCGGGAAAACGAAAGGCGATCCGCCGCTCTTTCTTTTCCGTTTCCACGATTTCCATCTTGTCCAGCATTCTGATCCGGCTCTGGACTTGTTTCGCCTTGGTGTTCTTATATCGAAACCGCTCGATGAACCGGAGGCTTTCCTCGATGAACGCCTCCTGCTTATCCCGGGCGGCCTCGGCCTGCCTGGCCCGCAGGGCCTTCTGCTGCAGGAAGGATGAATAATTTCCCGTGTAGGCCGTTGCCTTGCCCAGGGAGATTTCAACGACCCGGTCGACCAGATTGTCCAGGAAACGGCTGTCGTGGGAAACGAGAATGAGGGCTCCCTGGTAGGATTTGAGATAGGTTTCGAGCCACTCCAGGGAATCCATGTCCAGGTGATTCGTCGGCTCGTCGAGGAGCAGGACCGTCGGCTCCCGGAGAAGGTTCTTGGCCAGTTCCATACGCATGTGCCATCCGCCGCTGAACTCTTCGACCCTTCGCGCCAGGTCGGCCTCCCGGAAGGCGAGACCGGACAGGATGATTTTTATCCTGGTTTCCTGATGATAGGCTCTCCGGTGTTCCAGGATGTTCTGGATTTCTCCGAGCTCCCGCATCTTCCGGGCGATGACCGGGGAGTCGGCCCCGCCGGCACGGCTCAAGGCCGCGATGTCCCGGCCCAGTGTCGTGGCCCGTTCCTGCAGGCTTTCCAGCTCGGCAAAGACGGATGAAATCTCCTCCAGGAGCGTCCGTCCCCGATGGTATATGCCGTCCTGGGGTAGATACCCCGTCGTTTCACTCCGGGAAAGGACGACCCTTCCCGAATCGGCTTCCACCAGGCCGGTGACGATTTTCATCAACGTGGATTTTCCCGCACCGTTGGGACCGACCAGGGCGATCCGATCCCTGTCCCCGATCCGGAGGGACAGGTCGCGAAAGAGAATTTTCGCGCTGAATTGTTTCGATAGATTTTCCAGTTGAATCAATGGTCCCTGTCAATCCTCCCGATGAATTCAGACATCGTCGATTCTCTTATGGTGTTTTTTCCCGGCGAGGTCCTTCTCGCCGGCGGCGTTTTCCGGCTCCATGGCCATGTCCACCCGGTGGGGGATGAGGATCGATGCGAGAATGGACAGGGCGAGGGTGCAAAGGATGACGAGGAGGGATACGAAGACGGGAATGGGATACAATTCCGATACCACCATCTTGAGGCCGATGTATACGAGAATAAACGAAAGTCCGTACTGGATGAATCGGAACAGGCGCATGACGCCGGCCAGGGCAAAGAAAAAGGCACGGAGGCCTAAGATGGCGAATATGTTGGAAGTATAGACGATAAAGGGATCGGTGGTGATGGCCAGGATCGCCGGCACCGAGTCCAGGGCGAAGACGATATCGGTGGTTTCGATGACGAAGAGCACGGCGAGAAGGGGGGTGGCGATGAGACGGCCTTCCCGGCGGACGGTGAAACATCCTTCCTCAAATCGGGTGGTCATGGGAATGAATTTCCGGAAAAGCCGGAATACGGGGTTTTTGTCAGGATGTATGGAAGAATCCGTTTTTCTGAAGCCGATCTTCACGCCTGAAAAAATGAGAAAGGCGCCGAAGACATAGATCACCCAGTGGAAGAGTTCCATCAGGGTGACGCCCGCAAGGATGAACCCTCCGCGCATCAGGACGGCCCCTAAGATTCCCCAGAAAAGCACCCGGTGCTCGTATTTCGCCGGCACGCTGAAGTATGAAAAAATGAGAAGAAAGACAAAGAGGTTGTCGACGCTGAGGGAAAGTTCGATGAGGTATCCCGTGAAAAATTCCAGGGCTTTCTCCGATCCCCGGAAAAAGAAAATCCCTGAATTGAAAGTCAGGGCAATCCCCACCCAGACCAGCGACCAGAGGAGGGCTTCCTTCAGGGTCGGGACATGGGCGCGGCGCTGGAAGACCCTCAGATCGAGATAGAGAAGACCGGAAACGGCCGATATGAAGACACCCCACAGGAGGGGCAGGTAATCGGACATAAAAATACATTCCTTCCCGGGAAAAGGATTTTCCGAGCCCTTTACCCTTTTTTGACGGGGATGGCAAGACGGGGGGCGTGTCTTGTAAACTACAAGGCCTTCACGGACAGAAGATGGGCCAGGTCGGCCACTCTGCAGGAATAGCCCCACTCGTTGTCGTACCAGGCCACGACCTTGGCCATGTCGTTTCTCAGAACCCCGGTGAATTCCAGGTCGACGATGGAGGAACAGGCATTCCCCCTGAAGTCGGACGACACGAGGGGTCTTTTCTCGCAGGCCATGATTCCCTTCAGCCGTCCCCGGGAGGCTTCCGTGAGGACCTGCCGCAGTTCTTCCGTCGAGGTCCCGCTTTTCAGCTGGGCCACGAAGTCGACAATCGAAACCGTCGGCGTGGGGACCCGGAGGGAATAGCCGTCGAAGCGGTCCGCCAGGTCGGGAATCACCAGGGAAAGGGCCCTCGCCGCCCCCGTGGTCGTGGGGATGATGTTCTGGCCGGCCGCACGGGCCCGCCGGAGATCCTTATGGGGAAGGTCCAGGATTCTCTGGTCGTTCGTGTAGGAGTGAACGGTGGTCATCATGCCTTTTTCGATGCCGAAGGCCTCGTGGACCGCCAGGGCCGGGGGAGCGAGACAGTTGGTGGTGCACGAAGCGTTGGACAGGATATGGTGTTTTCCGGGATCGTACCGGCCGTCGTTGACGCCCATGACCACTGTCAGATCCACCCGGTCCGCCGGTGCGGTGATGATGATTTTTTTTGCCCCTCCCTCCAGATGGACCGCCGCTTTGTCCCCGCTCCGGAAGATTCCCGTGCTTTCAATGACGATGTCCACGCCTTCCTCGTCCCACGGGATCCGCGCCGGATCGCGGAAGGAAAAATTCCTGATTTTTTTCCCGTTGACGAGGAACCCGTCCGCCACGGGTGCGACGTCGGCCTGAAAGATTCCATAGTTCGTGTCGAACTTGAGAAGGTGGGCGTTCGTTTCCACGTCGAAAAGATCGTTTACAGCCGCCACGGCGAGGGTGTCCGGATATCGCTCGACGATCGCCTTGAGCACCTGCCGTCCTATTCTGCCGAAGCCGTTGATCCCGATCCGCGCCATGGGGGGCCTCCTTAATTGTCGTCAATGCGGTACTTGTATTCGGCCATGAGGTCGCAGCGGCGTTTCAGGGCTTCGTGGAGCCGGGCGTTTTCCATGGCGATGGCGCTCAGGTGGCTTACAGCCTCGAGAAACCGGATGTCCTCTTCCGGAAATTCCCGAATCTCGCCGGAGTAGACCCGGAGGACCCCCACGGCTTTCCCTCGGGCGAGAAGGGGAAGGGCCAGGACGGACAGAATACCCTCTTTTTCCGCCCGGGCGGGATACTGGAAGCCGCTGTCCTTTCGAACATCCCGGATCCAGGCGGGTTTCCCCAGAAGGACTCCCCGGTCGATTCCGCTTTCCCGTATCAAAACGGGACCTTTCCTGAGATAGTCCTCGGAAAGTCCCGAACTGGCGACCAGTTCGAGCGACTCCCCTCTTGAAGACAGGAGTCGGATGCTGCAGGCCTTGACGCCCACCGTTTCGACCACCGCCCGGATAATCTCCTGAAGGACCTGCCTGGGATCGAGGGAAGCGTTTACGGTCCGGGCCACGTCATAGAGGGCGGAGAAATAGTTCCTGCCCTTTGAAAGTTCCTTATTTCCCGCCATCAGAGCACCCTCCGGTTCGCCGTTCCGATGAAGACCGGAATCCGGCTCTTTTGACATCGGCCCGCATCCGGTCTTCGCCGGGAAGACGTGATGACCGATGTCATGATTTTTCCGGTTCTTCTTTTTCCTTCTCTTCTTCGATAACCAGAATTTTTTCAGCGCGATGGGGTTCGAGGGCCCGGACCGATTTCCGGCTCAACTGCCATGAACCTAAATCGTCGGCAATGAACCAGTTGTTCAGGGCGAAATTAATCCGCTGAAAACCCGGAAGACGGTTGAGTTCACTGATGAGAGACTTGACGCTTTCCAGAGAGAACTCTTCACCCGACGTTTTCTTGAGATCGCCGTAAAGGTTGAGTACGTTCCGGGACGACGAAAAAAAAAGAAGGGACAGGTCCACAAGATTCCGCACCAATGTCCGGCGGACGGCCTGATTCTTTTCGTATCGAGTGATGTCGCGGTTCATAGCTGGCCCGGCGCAATGATGCCCTGAATACCCTGATCATACCCCATGGGCCGCGAAAGGCAAGACCTTTTTACCGGTTTTTTCTAACTTAAATCCGATATGGCGATGGATGGTTCATCCCGGGGGACAGTGCCAACTGCCAACCCGGACCTGCCAACTCGGGGCGGTGCCATCCTGAATGGAATACTAATATGTTTAATAATATCGTAATGATATGTTTTGGCATGCCTTTTGCTATACGAGTAATAGCGGGTTTTTTCTCTTTTACCGGGCCCATTCCCTTCCCCCTTTCTTAGAATCTCGAGACTTCCGGGAACCGAGGAGAGCCCCCCCGTGATTCCAAGGAGGTGAAACGATGAATTCAAGAGCCTGTCATTCCATGAAGAAGTCCCCCCGGCCCTGTTTCTTCCCATTATTCATTGCGGTACTCCTGCTCCTGCCGGCCCTGCCCCCTCCCGCCGCCCATGCCGCCGGTGGAATCTGGCTTCCGGCAGGCGCCATGAAGGACGGCCGGTATAACCACACGGCGACCCTCCTGCCCGACGGCACCGTCCTGGTCGCGGGGGGACAGCGGGACAGCGAGGATCTTCCGGACTGTCTCAGCGGTTGTGAACTTTATGATCCCTCAACGGGAACTTGGCGGACCGTCTCCGGTCTGGCCTCCGTCCGATCCAGCCACACGGCGACGCTTCTCCGGGACGGCCGCGTGTTGGTCACCGGCGGGCAGGACCGGAAAAGAGAAGTCGGAACCTCCGAAATCTATGACCCCGTTGCCGGGACCTGGGAGCCGGCGGAGACGATGCACCAGAGAAGGCTGGGTCACACGGCGACGCTTCTGGGAGACGGCCGGGTCCTCGTGACGGGAGGGGTCGATGTTCAGTGGGAACCTTTGGCGGGGACGGAAATTTTTGACCCCGACAGAGGGACATGGGCTGCCGCCGGGGAGATGGCGCACCCCCGGGGCTGGCACCGGGCGACCCTTCTGCCCGACGGGCGGGTCTTTGTCTTCGGAGGCTGGGACGGCCGCCGGCCTCAGGAAACAGCCGAGATCTTCGATCCCCTGACGGGGGGTTGGCATGAAGCCTCCCCCCTGGAAGGGCGGCCCCTCTATTTCGCTTCCCAGATCCTGCTGTCCGGTGAAGACGGCCGGGTTCTCGTGGCGGGGGGCTATGGGAACGGGCTGACGTGGAAGGATGTTCATTTCTATGACCCGGGAACGGATGCGTGGACCTCGGGAATTTCGGAGATGTTCGAGGAACGGAATGCCCACACGGCCACCCTTCTGCCGGACGGTCGCGTCCTCATCGCCGGCGGATGCTGTGTCAGCGGGTGTCGCAACAGCGAGGTCTTCGATCCCGCTACGGGAATTTTTTCCAGACCGGGCCCCATGGTCCGTCCGTCGGGCCATCATACGGCGACCCTCCTGCCCGACGGAACCGTTCTGGTGGCCGGCGGCCGAAGCGACTTTGAACCTCTGAACCGCGCCGAAATCCATGACCCTGGCCGCCATCCCGTACCGGTCCTGGCGGAAATCGACCCTTCCTCGGCCCCGGCGGGGAGTCCGGCCATCGATCTGACCGTTTCCGGGTCTGATTTTACAGAGTCGTCAATCGTCCGTTGGAACGGCCTCGATCGGGACACGACCTGTGTCAGTCCTACGGAATTGAGGGCGGCTCTTCCGGCGGCGGATCTTGCCGAAGCGGGTATGGCCGAGGTCATGGTTTTCACCCCTTCTCCCGGTGGCGGGTGCTCCGGGGGGGCGGTCTTTACGATCGTGAAAAAAGTGGAAAGGACTCCTGAAATCAAGGAATTGAAACCGTCTCGAGTCCGGGCGGGAGACCCCGGTTTTACCCTCCGGGTGTGGGGCGGCCATTTCATGATAGGATCCAGAATCCTGTGGAACGGCCGGGAAATCCGAACAATTTTTCTAAATTCCCGGATGCTTGCGGCGTATGTGCATTCTCGGGAGATTGCCCATCCGGGGATGGTGAAGGTCCAGGTCTCCGATGCCAGGACGGGCCGAGGTCTGTCGAACACCGTGCTGTTGCCAATTGATGAACGGACGACCGGATCGGCCGTGGAAGCGGGTCTGTAGATTCACGGGCGGGACCACCCCGCCGTCCGGTGACTTGTCTTGTGGTGTGGCCGGGACGGCGGGAAACCGCGGGGCCTGGAAAAGCCCCGACAGAGGTCTATTCGCCTTTGGCCTTCCGGATCTCATCGATGAGTTCCGGGACGACGCGGTAAAGATCGCCCACGATCCCCAGGTCGGCGACCTGGAAAATGGGAGCGTTTTCATCCTTGTTCACGGCGGCGATGATTCCGGCGTCCCGGATTCCCGTGACGTGCTGGACCTGGCCGGAAACGCCAAGCCCGATGTAGAGGTCCGGCTTGACGGAAACGCCCGACAGGCCGATGCAGAGTTCTTCCGGGAGCCAGTGGTATTCTTCGGACAGGGGGCGGGTGCAGGCGATTTCGCCCCCGAGGGCCTCGGCGAGCGACTTCGCCATTTCGAGATCCTCCTTCTTGGCGAAGCCCCTCCCGGCGGCGACGACGATCCGGGCGTCCCGGATATCCCGGGCCGCCCGCTCCCGTTTTTTCCGCTCCAGGATCTTGACCGGGGAGGGCGGCGGAGCCGGGAGGTCCCGGATGGCCCCTGCCTTGCCCTTGCCTTTTGACGCCGGGTCAAATGTCCGGGGGGGAATCGTCGCCAGGGCGGGCCGGGTGACCATGGAAACTTTCTGAACGGCCATCCCCCCGTAGGCCAGCCTTTCCAGTTCGAATCCCTGCTCCTCCTTGTCCCATTTTATGACCGTGCAGTCGCCGCATAGACCGGTCCCGAGCCGCGCCGCAATCCGGGCGGCCATGTCCCTTCCTCTTGCGGTGGCGGAAAACAGGATGAGATCCGGGGAAAGGCGCTTCGCTTCGTCGGCGATGACGGAAAGGTAGGCCTCGACGGGCTCGTCCGCCGGAAGTTCGGGGAGGATCAGGATTTCATCGGCCCCGCGGGCCCCGTATTCTTCCCCGAGAGCCCGGTCCCGCCACAGAAGAACGGAGAGGGTCCGTCCCATCTCCTCGGCGAGAGAACCTCCCACGGTCAGGAGTTCCAGGATGAGTTCATGGGTTTCTCCAACGATCCAGATTCCAGCCATGGCTTCCCTCCTTATCATCCAAGAACGCCTTTCCGGACGACAGTATCGACAAATTTCCGGATGTCCTCCCGTTCCGCCGTGAACCGGACTCCCTGTCTCTTCAGGCTCGTCGCCTTCATGGAAAGGGTCTTCATGGTTTCCCCGGGAGGGGAGGAAAGGTCCTCCTTCCGGACGACGACGACTTCCTTCCTGGAGGCCATGAGGGTATCCCTCACCCCGGGAATCCGGGGTACGTTGATGTCCGGAAGAACGGTCAACAGGGCCGGCAGGGGGAGGGAACACACTTCCACGCCCTCTTCCGTTCTCCGTTCCGCCACGAGGCCGGTCTCCGCCATGGTGATCTTCTGGACGCCGGTAAGGCAGGGAATCCCGAGAATTTCGGCCAGGCGGGGTCCCACCTGGCGGGCATAGAGGTCGCTTGATCCCTCTCCGCAGAGAATGAGGTCGAAGGGAATCCTGCTCCGAATGACTTCCCCGAGGATGGCTGCCGTCCTGGACGGTTCCAGGTCGCGGAAGGACGGGTCCTGGATGAAACAGGCCCTGTCCGGGCCTCGGGAAAGGGCATCCTTGATTCCCTTGCCGGCTTCGGGGACGCTCACCGTCACGGCGACCACCGTCCCTCCGGACTGTTCCCGGATCCGGGCGGCTTCCTCCAGGGCGTTCCGGTCGTAGTCGCTGATTTTGTAGTCCACGGAGGAGAAATCCAGATCGCCGGAAGAACCCGTCCGGAGATAGGCTTCGTCGACAACCCATTTAAAACAGGCGATCATGTCGGGCATGTAGTCACCTCGCTGAAGATAAAAGATGTCCCCGTGCGGAACGGGACGCCGGGCCCGGCGTCCCGTACATCCCCTGCCGGGCCCGGCGATTCGATGCCGGTGCGATGCTAACGAAGGACATTGCCAGAGATGACCATCCGCTGCGCTTCCGAGGTTCCCTCGTAGATTTCGGTGATTTTGGCGTCCCGCATGAGCCGCTCGACCTTGGCCCCTTTGACGTACCCGTATCCGCCGTGGATCTGGACGGCCTTGATGGTATGTCTCATGGCGGCTTCGGAGGTGAAGAGCTTCGCCATGGAGGCTTCCTTGCTGAAGGGTTTTCCCTGGTCCTTCATCCAGGCGGCGTGGTATGTGAGGAATCGGGCTGCCTGGAGGTCCGTGGCCATGTCGGCGATCATCCAGGCAATGGCCTGGTTCCGGGAGATGGGCTGACCGAACTGGACCCTCTCCTTGGAATACCGGATGGATTCATCCAGGGCCGCCTGGAGGATCCCCGTGGACTGGGCGGCGATTCCCACCCTTCCGTGATCGAACCCCGTCATGGCCATGACGAGGCCGGCGCCTTCCTTCCCGAGGAGGTTTTCCCTGGGAATGCGGCAATTCCGGAAGACCATTTCCGAGGTCTGGGAGGACCGGAGCCCCATTTTCTTGAAGTGGGTCCCCACCTCCAGGCCCGCCGTTCCCCGGGAGACGATGAAGGCGCTCAGGCCCTTTCGTCCCGCGGCCTTGTCCGTCCAGGCGAAAACGATGTAGACGTCCCCCGTGGGACCATTGGAGGTGAAGGTCTTGGTCCCGTTCAGGACATACTCGTTTCCTTCCAGGACGGCGGTCGTCGTGGCGGCCATGACGTCCGTTCCCGCGCCGGGTTCGGTGAGAACGAAGGCGCCCAATTTTTCCCCTTTGGCCATGGGTGCCAGGAATTTCTTCTTCTGGTCGTCCGTTCCGAAGAGGAGAACGAGCATGGAGGCGATCCCCACGTGGATGGACACGGTGAACCCCGTCGAGGCGCAGGACCGGGCCAGTTCGTCGACGGCGACGATGTGGGTGAGGTAGTCGGCCCCCGATCCCCCGTATTCAACGGGGATGGGGATGCCCATCCAGCCGCCTTCGGCAAGCTTCTGGAAAAGTTCCGCCGGGTGGCGGCTGGTTTCGTCGATTTCCACGGCAATGGGATCCACGTGCTTTTCCGTGAATTCCCGCATGTTCTTCCGGATAAGTTCCTGTTCTTCCGACAACTTAAAGTCCATAATCACCCTCCTTTGATCTGTGACATCTCGGCACCACGTCTGTTATCCGAAGCGGAACTGAACACCCGCGCCGCCTTCGGGATAATTCCAATCCAGGACCTCCGGCCCGCAGGCGATGCGGCAGGTTCCGCACTCGAGGCAGCCGTCAATGGTGAGCGTAACGGAACCGTCTTCGTTCAGGGCATACAGCCCGGCGGGACAGACCAAAACGGCTTTTTTCACCCGGGTGTCCCGCTCCATTCCCGCCCGGATCCGGATGTGGGGCTCCCGGGCGGGCTTGAAGACGTCCAGTCCTAATTTGGCTTTCAGGTTTCCGTCCGGGCTCATAGTTTCGACACCTTGATCAGGTCTTTTGCGAGGGGCATCCAGGCCGACACGGGCAGATGCCGCCTCAGGGTGCGGTAAATTCCCTCTTTCGGTCCGGCGGGTATCGTGTACAGATCCCGGAAGAGGCCCCCGATCCATTCGGGATAGTGGCCGAAAATTCTCGGGTTTTCGAGAATTTCCGGAGCGTTTCTGAAGGTTTCGAAATCCTTGAGAACGAAACTTTCTTCCAGGAACCGGCGGTAGAGGGAGAGGTTCTCTTTCGAATAGCCCCCGGCTTCCCGCGCCTTCAGGATGGTCCGGGCGGCCAGGACGCCCGAGGCCATCGCATACTCCATGCCGCGGACGGTGAGGCCCAGGTTCAGGGCAAAGCCGGCGGCGTCCCCGGCAACGAGGAGACCGTCTCCATGGAGGGGGCCGAGGCCTCCGTATCCGCCTTCGGGGATGACATGGGCGGAATATTCCACCGTTTCCCCGCCCCGGATAAGCCGCTTGATCTCGGGCCGGTTCTTGAAGTCCTCGAGGATTCCGGGGGCCTCCAGGGACGGGGTTCCCTCCATGAGGTCATGGATCCCGAGGACGACGCCCAGGCTCAGGCTTTCCCGGTTGGTGTAAAGAAAACCGCCGCCGAACCGTCCTTTCGTGGCTTCCCCGACGAACAGGCGGGCCGCCCCGTCGTCCTTGTCCAGGCTGAAGCGGTCTTCGATCTTATCCGGCGGGAGGGCGATGACTTCCTTGAGACCCACGGCATACCCCCGGGGCCTGCCGGGTCCCCGAAGCCCCGCCTTTTCCGGGATGAGCGAAAGGACCCCGTCGCATGCGACGACGACGCCGGCCTGAAGAGGGTCTCCCCCGGCCACGACGCCGGAGACGGCGCCGTTTTCCCGAAGGATGTCGGACACCAGGGTCTTGCTCAGGATCATGGCTCCGGCGGCCTCCACCTGCTCGGCGAACCAGCGGTCGAACCGGGAACGGAGAATGCTGAAGCTCGGCCGGGGGTCTTCGGAAAGTTCCCGGCCCCCGTAAGTGAAGGTCAGGGACCGTTCCCGGGCCATGAGGGTGACGCCCTCGCTCACGATGGGCCGTTCGAGGGGGGCCTTTTCGAAAAGCCCCGGGAAAAGTTCCCGGATCGGGTTGAGATAGATTCTGCCGCCGGTGACATTCTTGGCCCCGGCGTAGTCTCCTCTTTCAAGGACGAGGACTTCGACCCCTTCCCCGGCGAGGACGTAAGCGCAGGAGAGACCGGCCAGACCGCCGCCGACGACGACAACTTCGAACTTCTCCACGGCGATGCCTTCCCCCTTTTCCCGTGGTCTGATTGATGGAACTCCCGGGTAACTTCCCCCAAGAACGGGGGTCCTGTCAAGGAAAAACAGCGCCTGCCCATGGCCGTAGTCTTGCCGGATGCGGTATCGGCAAGACCCGTCCGCACAAAAAAAACGGCCGCTTGCGCGGCCGTTTCACAATCCATAAATCTGATGGTGTGCCTAAGCCTTTTTGGGAGGCTTTGAAAGAAAGGAAAGAACCACGCCGGCGAGGCAGGCGACGGCGGCGATGGTGAAGGGCGTGATCCAGACAGCCGGATCGGGGTTGCCCTTGGCGGCGTCCTTGAAGTACGCGGCAACCTGGGGACCGACGACGCCGGCGAGTCCGTAGGCCACGAAGATATACCCGTAGTTGAGCCCCACGTTCTTGTTGCCGAAGTAGTCCGCCGTGGCCGCCGGGAAGAGGGCGAAGTTCCCGCCGAAGTTGAAGCCGATGATGCAGGCTCCGGCGGTGAGGGTGGCGGCGACGCTCCCCATCTTGTAGAACATGAACATGATGATGCTCTGGAAGAGGCACATGAGAAGGAGGGCCATTTTCCGGCCGATCTTGTCGGACAGGGTCCCCCAGACGATCCGTCCGAGACCGTTGAAGATGGCGAGGAAGGCGAGGGCCGTGCCCGTGACGGCCGACGCCTCGGCGGCGGTGACACCGACCGACTGAAGGATGTCCATGCCGAAGAGCTTGATGTTCCCGATGACCATGAGGCCGGCGATAGCGGAGAAGTGGAAGGTGAGCCACATCATGTAGAACTGGGGGGTCTTCACCATTTCACCGGGCGTGAAGTTGGTCATGCCGAGAGCGGAGGCTCCCGTTGCCGTGGGTGCCGGCGGCGTCCATCCCTCGGGAAGCCATCCCGCGGGGGGGTCGATCATGACGAAACTGCCGGCGAAAACCAGGAGGAAGAACAGAAAGCCGTAAAGGAAAAAGGTGCTCTGAACACCGCCGAGACCGAAGAAATTCAATGTATCCAGAAGGTTGAACCATGTTCCGGCGGATTTGACCCAGATCATGGCGCCGAAGCCGAATCCCGCCACGGCGAGCCCCGTCACCATGCCTTTTTTGTCGGGAAACCACTTGACCCCGACGGCGATGGGCACGGCGTATCCCAGGCCGATTCCGAATCCGCCGACGATGCCGATGAAAAGCAACTGGGAGAAGAAGGAGCTACCGAAAAGACCTCCCAGCATATAGCCGGCCCCGAGGACGATGGCGCTGGCCACGGCGAGTTTCCGGGGGCCCGTTTTCCCCATGATTCTCCCGGCCAGGATGATGGTGAATGAAAAAACAAGAAGGCCGATAGAAAAAATCCAGTTTGCCTGGGAGGCGGAAAACCCGTAAGCCCCCCCGTCAGCGATGGGCTTGATGAGCTTGGGGGTGAAGACCGACCAGGCGTAGATCGCCCCGAGGCAGAGCTGAATAAGGACAGCTCCGATGACAACAAGCCAACGATTCATTACTTTCTCTTGAGCCATGCTCCCTCCTTCATTAAGTTGTTCAAAAAATTCAAGGATCCCGAACTGCCCAAGCGGGCAAATCGCACGTTCGATTATCCAAAAAACGGGGAATTGTCAATTGAAAAAAAGGAGGGTCACGTCAGGTGGAGCATGGCCAGGTCCATTTCGGTGTTGATGTTTATGAACATCCGGCCGCCGGGGTCGAAGGCGGCGATGGCTTCCGGCGATATCACGCAGGTCCTGGCCTTCTTGAAGAGGAAAGCGATCTTCAGGTGATCCTCTCCGATCATCCGTTCCATGACCGGAATCAAACGCCGGGAGTAAACGGCATGGAGGGGTTGGAAACCGTCGGGAGAGCGGGGCACCACGATGTCGTGAGCCCGGGCCCGGTCCGTCATGAACCGTATGAAGGTCCTGTCGAGAAAGGGCATGTCGCAGGCCGTGACGAAGGAATACTCGCAGGAGGCGAAGGACAGTCCCGAGTAAATACCGCCGAGGGATCCCTTGCCCTTGATGATGTCCGTCACGATACGGCAGTCGTAGGCAAGGTAGTCCAGGGGATTGTTGGTGACGATCAGGATCTCCCGGAAAAGTTCCCGGTACGCCTCCAGGATGCGTTCGATGAGGGGTTTTCCGTCCACCGTCAGAAAGGCCTTGTTCTTTCCTCCCATGCGGTAGCCCTTCCCGCCGGCGAGGATGATTCCCGTCATGTCCATTCGTCGCGGCAGTGGATCGTGCATCGCGCAAGAACCTCTAAAATAACGTCTTTAGTGTATTCTTCGAGCTTCCAGACCCCGGCGAGGGCGAGGGCGTGCTCCGCAAGGGATTCCATGCCCCCCTCGGGAATGCCGCCTTCCTGCAGCGTGGTGGGGGCTCCGATCATCCGGAACCAGGCTTTCAGGAACCGGGCCCCCCGGAGGGCGGCGGTCCGGTCTTCTCTGTCTTCCACCCCGAAGATTTCCCTCCCGAAGCGGGCGAACTTTTCCGGCTCCCGGAATGCCTGAAAGGCCATCCAGGCAGGCAGAAGGATGGAAAGGCCGGCACCGTGGGGAATGTCGTAAAGGGCGCTCAGGGAATGCTCGATCATGTGAACGGGAAGGGTCACCCGCCCGAGACCGGCCGTGGTAAGGCCGTTGAAGGCCAGAACGGCGGACCACATCATGGAGGCCCGGGCATTGTAGTTTCGGGGTTCCCGGAGAATGACCTCCGTGTTTTCCATGATCGTGCGGATCAGGGCCTCGATAAGCCTGTTCTGAAGGGCACTGTCCGCCGCCCTGTTGTTGAAATACCCCTCCAGGGCGTGGGTGATGGCGTCGACGGCGCTGTAGGCGCTGTAAGAAGAGCTGAGGGAAAAGAGGACCGAGGGGTCGAGAATGGAGGTCCTGGGGTTGAGAAAGGGGGATCGGGCGCTGAACTTGCGGGCTCCGTCTTCATTCGTGATGACCGCTGCCCCGTTCATTTCCGAGGCGCTGGCGGAAACGGTGGGGACGGCGAACACGGGAAGGGCCCGTTCAATCGCTTTCCGGAACAGAAAAAAATCCCACACGTCATGGTCCGCCGGGACCCCGGCGGCGATGGCCTTCGCCGTGTCCATGACGCTTCCTCCCCCTACGGCGAGGAGGACGTCCACCTGCTCCCTCCGGGCCTGTTCGATCCCCCGGTAAACCGTGGACAGCACCGGGTTGGACCGGATGCCCGGCAATTCCACCGGATGAATGCCCTGGCTGTTCAGGGACCGGATGACCTGATCGTAGACGCCGTTTTCCCGGATGCTGCCCTGACCGTAGACCAGAAGGACCCGTTTTCCGAAGGGCCGTATCTCCTTTCCCAGTTCGGCGATTTTGCCGCGGCCGAAAATGATTTTCGTCGGGTTGTGAAAAATGAAATCTTCCAAAAGGTCTCCTTTCCTCCCTGTTCCTTCCCGGGAATCCTGACGACTCAGGAAAGAACGGACTGCCATCGGGAGGCTTATTTCCCCGTTTCCCTCCCCTATACCGGAGATTTTTCCGGCCTGTCAAGAAATGACGGCATCGAAAAAAAGTCCATAGGCTGTGTTGTCCTTCATTCCCGTCCCTGCGGCGTAAGGTCAAGTACGCCTCGGTTCTCGGGGTTCTGGCGCCCTGCCTCCGGGTTTTTTTTACAAAGCCGTCGGTAACTGAATATTTTTCGACTTTTTGCGACTTCATCAAGAAATGAGGCTTCGCAAAAAGTCCAAAGGCCTTGCCGCCCTTATTCCCTCTTTGACATCGCCCTTTTTCCTGTAGTATGAAGGCAGAACGCGTCGCGCACATTTCCGAGGTCTTATGACAGCATTGAATTCCCGAAGTCCCTCCATCCACGACCCTCTCTCCCGGATTTTCGAGGACGGGGTCCGGGCGGCCTGGCCCATCTGCCTGGGCTATCTCCCCATCGGGCTTGCATTCGGTGTCATCGCCCAGAAGGGCGGCCTGACCCCTTTCGAAATCGGCATCATGTCCCTTCTGGTTTTTGCCGGGAGTTCCCAGTTCATAGCCGTTTCCATGATGGGGGCCGGTGCCGGGCTGCCCGCCATCGTCATGACCACCTTCATGGTGAATTTCAGACATTTCCTCATGAGTTCGACCATGGCCGCCTATCTCCGGGGAGTGAAAAAGACGTGGCTTTCATTGTATGCCTATGGAATTACCGATGAAAGCTTTGCTCTCAATCTGACCCGCTTTCAGGAAGAACCCTGGGACTGGAAACGGGCTTTCGTGGTGAACCAGACGGCCAACATCGCCTGGATCGGGAGTACCGTCCTGGGGGGCGTGGGAGGCACCCTTCTTCCCGCAGGCGCCTTCGGCATGGATTTCGCCCTTCTTGGCATGTTTCTCTGTCTTCTGGTGTTTCAGCTCAAGGGGATCTTCCATGGGGTGACGGCCTTTCTCTCCGGGGTTTCGGCGGTGGCCTTCTCCCTTCTTTTCGGAGGGAACGGACACATTGTCGCGGCGTCCCTCCTGGGGGCGACCCTGGGACTTGCCCTGAAAAAAATATTTTTCAGAAGAAAAGGAGGAGAGAAGTCATGCTGACGGATCACCTCCTCATTTTCCTGGCCATGGGCATCGTGACCTACCTTCCCCGATGGGTTCCCCTTTACGTCCTGGCGGGCCGGGATCTTCCGGGGATCTGGGTGGCGTGGCTCGAGCTCATCCCCCCGGCCATCCTGAGCGCCCTGATCGCCCCAGCCCTGGTCACCACCGGGAGTCCCAGACATTTTGATCTTCTGACCCCGGAGTTCCTGGTGGCCGTGCCGACCTTCCTGATTGCCTGGAAAACCCGTTCCCTGGCGGCGACCGTCCTGTCCGGCATGTTTCTCTACTGGCTCGCGGGCCTTTTCCTTTTTCCGGGTTGACGGCCGTGACGGAAAAGAACCGCCCGGTCCCGGCACCCCCGGACTCAATGGTCTATATCAAGCTCCTTCTCACCGCTTTTTTCTGGGGCGGCACGTTCATCGCCGGGAGATTTCTGTCCCAGGAAACGGGGGCGTTTTCCGCCGCCTTTCTGCGGTTTGTCATGGCCTCTTTCTTTCTGGTCTCCATGACCTTTCATCGGGACGGCGGCCTGCCCGGGCCGGGAAAAACCTCCCTGTTTCCCCTCTTTCTCCTCGGGATGACGGGCGTTTTTTTCTACAATTATTTCTTCTTTTCAGGGCTGAAATATGTCCCCGCCGGCCGGGCCTCCCTCATCGTCGCCACGAATCCCGTCTTTATCGCCCTTCTGGCCGCCGTTTTTTTCAGGGAAAAGCTCTCGGGCCTCAGGGTTTTCGGCATTTTTCTTTGCGTCGCCGGGGCCGCGACCGTCATATCGAAAGGAAACCCGCAATCCCTTTTCACCGGCGGCGTCGGCCGGGGCGAACTTCTGATCATCGGCTGCGTCGTCAGCTGGGTTCTCTATTCCATTATCGGAAAATGGGTCATGGGAAGCCTCTCCGCCATGGCGGCCGTCACCTGGTCCTGCATCATCGGAGCGGCGGCCCTTCTGCCCGCCGCCGCGGCGGAAGGCCTGATTCACGCCGTCCAGGGCATATCACTGAAAGGCTGGGGGAGCCTGTTTTATCTCGGCTTTTTCGGATCGGCCCTCGGATTCACCTGGTATTACGAAGGAATCCTGAGGATCGGGCCCTCCCGGGCGGGGATTTTCATCAATTTCGTTCCCCTTTTTGCCGTTGTCCTTTCCTTCTTCATTTTTCACGAAACCGTGGATTTGAGCCTCCTGACAGGAGCGTTTCTCGTCCTATCGGGGGCCTACCTTACAAACAGGAGAACCGGCGGATAATGGGTCCGGTCGAAGTATAAAGATATCCCTTGACCGGCGTGAAAATTGCTTTATATTAATGAGAGAATATGGCGAAATCCGAAGGAGTACCGTGAAACAGAAGATATTGGTTCTTTTGCTGTTCATGCTTTTTCCATTTTTCCTTTCCGGCGACGGGGTGGAGGGCAGAAACGCCGTGACTCCCATTGATCACGCCGGTCTTCAGGGAATACTCGAAAACACGCCCTGTCCCGTAATGGTCATCGCCATGGCCGCCTGGTGCGGACCGTGCCGGGCGGAACTGCCCACGCTGGCCACCCTTTACCGCAAGTATCAGGACAAGGGGCTCAACATGATCGGACTCAGTCTCGATGTGGGGGGCCCGGGGGCGATTCAGCCTCTCGTGGACAAGCTGCAGGTTCCCTTTCCCGTCTACTGGGGGGGCGACAGGATGGCTTTCCGATATCGTATTACGGCCATTCCCCTGATCATGATCGTCAAGAACGGGGAAGTGACGGAGAAGATCCTCGGCCGGCGCTCCGAGTCTTTTCTGGAAGACAAGGTGACGTCTCTGCTGACGGCCTGCAAACCCCTGTGAAGTCACTCATCGGCCCGTGAAAGGGTATTTGACGGATGAACAGACTGCCTTTCCTGGTCATTCTCCTTTTCCTCTTTCTTTTTCTTGCGGGATTGAATCTGGGGGAGCCGGCTTTTGTCTGGGAGAGGGCCGTGCGGATCTGTCTCAGCTGTATCGGGATCGGTTGACATGGAGATCCTCCGCAGGTGGATCCAGTCCGTTGCCACGGCCCTGAGCAACGGGTACCTTCTCTTTCCCCAGACGAAAATGATCTACCAGGGAAGGCTGAAATCCTTCTGCGTTCCCGGTCTGAACTGCTATTCCTGCCCGGCTGCGACCGGGGCCTGTCCTCTCGGGGCCCTTCAGAACTTCTTCGCCTACCTCCGGGCCGGGTGGCGGGAGGGAATCCTCCTTCCCGGCCTCTATGTCATCGGGTTTTTAGGGCTCCTTGGCGGGTTTGTCGGCCGGATGCCCTGCGCCTGGCTGTGCCCCTTCGGCTTTTTTCAGGAACTTCTCCATAAGATACCGTCCCCGAAGAAAGAAATCCCGCGCTTTTTCACCTCCGTCAAGTACGGGTTCCTCCTTCTCTTTATTTTTCTGTTTCCCCTTCTTTTTGTGGACGAGTTCGGTTACGGAGTTACCTGGTTCTGCAAATTCGTCTGCCCCGCGGGCACTCTCGAGGCCGGTCTTCCGTTGATGGTTCTCCAGCCCGAATTGAGGGAACTCGCGGGGGTTCTCTTTGCCCACAAGGTTTCGATTCTTGTCCTGATTGTGGCGGCCGCCGTTCTGTATCGACGCCCGTTCTGCCGCGTGATCTGCCCCTTGGGGGCCTTTTATTCCCTCTTCAACCGGGTCAGTCTGTTCCGGATGGCCTATCACCCCGACCGCTGCCTCCACTGCGAGGCCTGCGCCCGGAATTGCCCCATGGGAGTGAAGCCTTACGAGGCGGTCAACCAGACGGACTGCATCCGGTGCCTCCGGTGCGTCTATGAATCCTGTCCCCAGGGAGCCCTGTCCTGGGGAAGGATGGCTTTGTCGGAACGGAAAATGCCGCTAAAAAAGGGCGTCCATGAGGTCTTTCACATGACCGACGGGAAGGAGATGGAGCCCCTCCCTGGACAGGATCTCCCCCGGGACGTTCCTGGGGAGAAGGACCCGGGAAAACCCCATCTTGGATGACTCCCTGACCCGGGCGTCGATCCGGCCGACCCCCCGGATCTCCCCCGTCAGTCCCACTTCGCCGCACACCACCGTGTTCCGGTCGATGGGCCGGTTCAGAAAGCTGGACAGAAGAGAGGACACGATTCCCAGGTCGACGGCCGGCTCGTTCAACCGCACCCCCCCCGCCACGTTCATGTAAATGTCGTGATTGTTCAGGTTGAATCCGCAGATCCGGTCCATGACGGCCGCGAGAAGGGACACCCGGTTGTGGTCCACGCCGATGGTTGTTCTCCGGGGCATCCCGAACTGGGTTTCGCTGGTGAGGGCCTGAATTTCCACGAGAATGGGTCTGGTACCCTCCATGCTGGGAACAACGACGGAACCGGGGGCCCCCTCCGGTCTTTCCGAAAGAAAAAGGGCGGAAGGATTGGCCACTTCGGAAAGCCCCGCCTCTCCCATTTCGAAGACGCCGATTTCGTTGCTCGGGCCGTAACGGTTTTTCACACTCCGGATGATGCGGAACGGGTGGCCCGAATCCCCCTGGAAATAGAGGACGGCATCCACCATGTGCTCCAGGACCCTGGGACCGGCGATGGCCCCGTCCTTGGTGACATGCCCGATGAGAAAGATCGGGATGCCCGTCTTCTTGGCCAGGAGGATGAGTTGTTCCGATGATTCCCTGACCTGTCCCACGCTTCCCGGGGCGGAGGACAGATCGGCGGAATAAAGAGTCTGGATGGAATCGACCACCACGGCCTCAGGGATCATGGCCTTGATTTCCTTAATTATTTCTTCCAGGGATATTTCCACATAGACAAACAGATTTTCAGAAGAGGCCCCGATCCGGCTTCCCCGGAGCTTGATCTGCCTGGCCGACTCTTCTCCCGAGATATAGAGGCCTTTCTTACCTCCCCGGGCAAGCGCCTCCAGGACCTGGAGCATGAGGGTGGATTTCCCGATGCCCGGATCTCCGCCCACCAGGATGGAGGATCCCGGGACAATGCCTCCTCCCAGGACCCGGTCCATCTCGGCGATCCCGGTGGCTATCCGTTGCCGGTCGTCCGTATCGATCCGGTTGATGGGAACAGGGGCCTCGTCCTGTCCGGGGCCGGTATAACGATTGCCTTCCGAAAGGCTCCGGGTCCCCCTTTCTTCCGCAAACCGGTTCCATTCATTGCAGGCGGGACACTTGCCCAACCATTTCGGAGATTCATAACCGCAATTCTGGCAGAGAAAGAGGAGCTTTTCTTTTTTCACGGGAGGGGACTTCTTTCGTTAAAAAGAATGTTTTTTCCCACTATAGGGACGTTTGGATTTTCCGTCAACTGAAAGGAAATCCCTTGTTTAATGGTGGAATTTCTGATATCTCAATTCACTTGGAAAGACTTAAGGGAGAGATCCGGGGGCGTTGGTAAAGGAGGCTCGTAACGGGTAAGGTTCATGGACGGGTGACGATCCACGGCCCCCTATCATTTTAGAAAGGTTCTGAAGAAAGATGAACAACCCCAATTTCAGCTCCGGACCCTGCAGCAAGCGACCGGGATGGAACCTCGGTCTTCTGGAAGAAGCGGCCGTGGGCCGCTCGCATCGAAGTGCCCTCGGGAAGGAAAAACTGGCAAAAGCTATCCGGGAAAGCAAGATCCTGTTGAATGTTCCCGGGGATTATCTCCTGGGCATCCTGCCCGGTTCCGACACGGGGGCCTTTGAGGCGGCCCTGTGGTCGACCCTCGGGCCGAGACCGGTCACCATCCTCGTCTGGGAAAGTTTCAGCGAGGGGTGGGCCACCGATGTGGAGAAGCAGCTGAAACTGACGCCGTCGATTCTCCGGGCCGATTATGGAAAGATTCCGGACCTTGGTCAGGTGGATTGGACGACCGATGTCGTTTTCGTAGCCAACGGCACCACAAGCGGTGTGAAGATCCCGCACTGGGACTGGATTCCCGCCGACCGGCAGGGACTCACCCTCTGTGACGCCACCAGCGCCGCCTTCGCCATGCCCATCGATTGGTCCAAGGTGGATGTGCTGACCTATTCATGGCAGAAGTGCCTGGGCGGAGAGGCGGCCCACGGGGTGCTCGTTCTCGGTCCCCGGGCCGTGGAGCGCATCGAATCCTACAATCCGCCCTGGCCCATGCCCAAGGTGTTCCGCATGAAGAAAGGCGGGAAGCTGAACCGGGCCATTTTTGATGGAGATACCATCAACACGCCCTCCATGCTCTGCGTGGAAGACTGCCTGGACGGCCTCCGGTGGGCGAAGGAAATCGGCCTCGAGGGGCTTTTCGGTCGTTCCCTGAAGAACCTCCGGGTCGTGGAGGAATGGGTGGCCGAAACGGACTGGGTCGATTTCCTGGCCGAAAGCCCGGAGATCCGCTCCAATACGTCCGTCTGCCTGAAGGTGACCCATCCCCGCTTCACCGACATGAGCCGGGATGAACAGTCCCGGTTTGTCAAGGATGTCTCCGGCAGGCTCAGCCGGGAAGGGGCGGCCCACGATATCGCATCCTACAAGGACGCCCCTCCCGGTTTTCGAATCTGGTGCGGGCCGACCATCGAATCCGGGGATGTGAAGCAGGCCGTCGAGGCCCTGGACCGGGTGTTCCGGGAAAAAATGAATCTTTAAACGCGAAGGAGCTCTGAAATATGATTCAAAAAGTATTGATCAGCGATACCCTGTCCAAGGAAGGCATCGAGATCCTGAAAAAGGCTCCGGGGATCGAAGCGGATGTCATGACCAACCTGACCAAGGAAGAACTCAAGGGCGTCATAAAGGATTACGATGGACTGGTCATCCGGAGTGCCACGAAGGTCACGGCGGAAATCATCGAAGCGGCCGGAAAACTCAAGGTCATCGGCCGGGCGGGCATCGGGCTTGACAATGTCGATGCCGCCGCCGCCAGCAAGCGCGGAATCGTTGTCATGAACACCCCCGGCGGAAACACCATCACGACGGCGGAACACGCCATTGCCATGATGCTGTCCCTCGCCCGGAAAATTCCCCAAGCCACCGGATCCATGAAAGCGGGGAAATGGGAAAAGAACAAGTTCATGGGTTCGGAAGTCTACAACAAGACCCTGGGTGTCGTCGGTATCGGGCGGGTCGGCTCCATCGTGGCCAATCGGGCGCAGGGGCTCCGGATGAACGTCCTGGCCTTTGACCCCTTCCTGTCGCCCGATGCGGCGGAGAAAATGGGCATCACCCTGGCATCCTTCGACAGACTCCTTGAAGAGTCGGACTTCATCACCATTCATACCCCCCTGACGGTGGAGACCCGGAACCTCATCAATAAAGAGACCATCGGGAAAATGAAGAAGGGCGTCTACATCATCAATTGCGCCCGGGGGGGGATCGTCGCCGAGAAGGATCTGCAGGAAGCCCTCGTTTCCGGCAAGATCGCCGGCGCGGCCCTCGACGTCTTCGAGGAGGAACCGACGAAGAACAAGGACCTTCTCGCCATGGACAACCTGATCGCCACCCCCCACCTCGGAGCCTCCACCGATGAGGCGCAACGGAACGTGGCCATCGCCATCGCCCAGCAGGTAGCCGACTATTTCACCAAGGGTGAAATCCGGAATGCCGTAAATTTCCCCTCCGTGAGCGGAGAAATCCTGAACCTCATCCGCCCCTACCTGACCCTGGCGGAAAAAATGGGTCTTTTCCTGGCCCAGACGGTCAAAGGGGGGATCGAAGTGGTGGAAGTGAAGTACAGCGGCGACATCCTGGACTACAGCCTGGAACCGATCACCATTGCCTTTCTCAAAGGGCTTCTCACGCCCATTCTGAAGGAAAACGTGAACTTCATCAATGCCCCGATCATTGCCCGGGACCGGGGAATACGGGTCATCGAATCGAAAAGCACCGAAGCGAAAGACTATAAGAGCATGATTTCCATCCGGGTGAAAACGACCCAGGAAGAAGGGTTTACCGCCGGGACGATTTTCGGCCAGAGCGATTACCGCATTGTCCGAATCAACAAGTTCACCCTGGACGTGATTCCCGAGGGGAACATGCTCATTCTGTATAACTATGACAAACCGGGTGTCATCGGGAACATCGGCACCACCCTGGGAGTAAACAACGTGAACATCGCCCGCCTCCATCTGAGCCGCCAGCAGGTGGACGGCCAGGCGCTCGTCGTTCTGACGACGGACGGAAATGTCGCGGAAGATGTGATGCAGAAGCTTCGGGCGCTTCCGAACCTGATTTCCGTCACCCAACTCGAATTGTAGACTTTCGCAGGGAGGAAGGCCATGGGATGCGTTGTGGTTGTCGGAACCCAGTGGGGGGATGAAGGAAAGGGGAAGGTCGTTGACCTTTATTCTCACGAAGCGGACGTGATCGTTCGATTCCAGGGGGGGAACAACGCCGGTCACACCCTGGTGGTGGAAGGGAAGAAGACCATCCTTCACCTGGTTCCCTCCGGGATCCTCCACAACAACAAGGTCTGTATCCTCGGGAACGGAATGGTGGTGGATCCGAAGGTCCTTCTTCAGGAAATCGGTGAACTGCGCTCCCAGGGGGTCTTTCCGCAGGATACGAAGCTTTACGTGAGCGGCAATGCCCATCTCATCATGCCCTATCACCGGAGGCTGGACGCCGCCCGGGAGAACCGGAAGGGAAAGTCGAAAATCGGTACGACCGGTCGGGGCATCGGGCCCGCCTATGAAGACAAGGTGGCCCGGACGGGAATCCGGTTCTGCGACCTTCTCGATGAGGAGGCCTTCTCCCGGTGTCTCCTGAAGAACGTGGAGGAAAAGAACTTTCTACTGGAGAAATACTTCGGAGAGGCTCCCGTCGCTTTCGACGAGATTCTTGAGGAGTACCGCGGATATGCCGAGAGACTGCGGGAGTACGTCACCGACACGTCCCTTGTTCTCTCCCGGGCCGTCAAGCAGGGCAAGCACATCCTGTTCGAGGGGGCTCAGGGGTGCCATCTCGACATCGATCACGGCACCTATCCCTATGTCACGTCCTCCAATACGGTGGCGGGAAACGCCTGCTGCGGAGCCGGAATCGGGCCCCGGCAGATCGACGGTGTGGTCGGGATCTGCAAGGCCTACACCACCCGGGTGGGCGGGGGGCCTTTCGTGACGGAACTGACCGATGAAACAGGCGAGCGGATCCAGCAGGTCGGGCAGGAATTCGGCGCCACCACGGGAAGGAAGCGGCGGTGCGGGTGGCTCGATATGGTTCTGGTCCGGCATTCCGTCCGGGTATCGGGTGTCACGGGACTGGCCATCACGAAACTCGATGTCCTGAACGGCATCGAAAAAGTTAAAATCTGCATCGGCTATCGGTCGAAGGATGGTGAATTCAGCGATGCCGTTCCCTCGAATATGAAAGTTCTGGAATCCTGCGAAGCCGTGTACGAGGTGCTCGACGGGTGGACCGAGGATATCGGGGACGTCAGGACCTTTGAGGAACTGCCGGTGAATACCCGGCGATACATCCAGAGACTGGAGGAAATGGCGGGCGTGGAGGTGATCCTCGTGTCCGTCGGTCCCGGGCGAAACGAAACGATCATCAAAAAAAGGCCTTTTTCCATCTCCCGGGGTTAAGGCCGCATGAGGGAGGCAACAGACTGAAAGAAAAAGAAAAAGCAGAACAGACGCCGGCCCCGATGGAAAAGGCGCGAAGCCTCGTCCTGATCTGTGCCGGGGCCGCCCTGGAGAGAAAGGCGGGGAATCTTGTCATCCTCAAGGTCCGGGAGCTTTCCTCGTTCACGGACTATTTTGTCATCTGCAGCGGCACATCGGACCGGCAGGTGCGGTCCATCGCCGATCACGTCGAGGAGCGATTGAAGAAGGAAGGGATTCTTCCCCTGGGCGTCGAGGGACGGCAGGGAGGCAACTGGATCCTCATGGATTATGGAGAAGTTGTTCTTCACATCTTTTTTGAGGCCACCCGGGAGTTTTATGACATCGAGCGTCTCTGGGCGGAAGCTCCTGCCTTGACCGTACCCGATTCCGTACAGAAAATCGAATACCTGGATGAGGAAATGGAGTGATCCGCTCTTCCCTGGCTTCTCTTTTCCGCCTGGTCCTTCAGGAAGCCTGTTCCCTCTGCGGCGCCCTCCTGGAGGTGCCCCGGGAAAAAAGCTTCTGTTCTTCCTGCATGAGCGATTTTCCGATCATCCGCTCGCCTCTTTGCGTCCGGTGCGGGCTCCCCTTTTCCTCCCCCGAAGGAGAAGACCATCTCTGCGGGGAGTGCCTTCTTTCCCCGCCTCCCTTCTCCCTGTCCCGGTCCCTGGGCCGGTATGAAGGCCTGCTCCTCGATGCCGTCCACCGTTTCAAATACCGCCGGACGATCCCCATAGGCGAAGGGCTGGGGAGGCTCATGGCGACTCTGCCCCTGCCGGGAATCTCCTTTTCTTCCTTCGACCTGGTCCTTCCTGTTCCGCTCCACCGGAAGAAACTTCAGGAACGGGGATTCAACCAGTCGGCCGTCCTGGCGAAGGCCATTTCCAGGTTCACGTCCCTCCCCCTGGATCTTTTCTCTTTTCGAAGATCGGGAGAAACGAAACCTCAGGCCTCCCTGAGCGGCAGGGATCGGGCGGAGAACGTACGCGGGGCTTTTGCGGTGTCGAATCCCCCGTCGGTCGAGGGGAAACGGCTCCTTCTGGTGGACGATGTCTTTACGACGGGAAGCACCCTCCGGGAAGGGGTCCGGGAACTCCTCCGGATGGGGGCGGCGGACGTGGCCGTACTGACGGCCGCCCGGGCCGTGCCCCGTTTCATGGGAGGTTAGCCATGGGTGAAGAGAAGATCGTTTCCCGAAAAGCCCTCCGGGATATCCTGGAAAGGGAAAGACAACGGGGCAAACGGATCGTTTTCACGAACGGCTGCTTCGACATCCTCCATGCGGGGCATGTCCGGTACCTCGCCCAGGCCCGCCGGCTCGGCGACCTCCTCGTTCTGGCCCTCAATACCGACCGGTCCGTCCGGGCCCTCAAGGGGCCGCAGCGGCCCGTCGTTTCCCAGGACGAGCGGGCCTTCGTCATGGCGGCCCTCGAATCGGTGGACTACGTGATCTTTTTCGATGAGGAAACCCCCCTTTCCCTCATCGGAGAACTCGGGCCGGACATCCTCGTCAAGGGCGGCGACTGGGACGCCGGCCGGGTCGCGGGGGGCGATCTGGTTCGAGCCCGGGGCGGAAAGGTGGTCATCCTTCCCTACCTGGAGGGGGCCTCGACGACGAACATCATTGAAAAAATCAGGCGGCTGTCATGAAGACGGCGCAGCCCGGCCTCCGTCTTTTTCAGAGAAGAGTTTCCGTTTCGGAGAGATCTTGCCGTGATTAACGTTGCCAAGAGAGAAGAGGATCAGAGGAAAAACGATCTCTGCCTGGCCTGCGGACTGTGCTGCAGAGGTCTTCTGCACGGCCGTGCCGCTCTGGGCGACGATGAGATTTCCCGCGCGTCGGGGCTGGGCCTGCATGTTCTGGAAAAGAAGGGGACGTACTGTTTCACCCTTCCATGTCCTCTCCATGTCCGGGGCCGCTGCGGGATTTATGACAGGCGTTTAAGGGTCTGCCGCGCTTACGAATGCAGGCTTCTTAAAAAATGGTCGAACCGGGAAATACCGTTGGAAACCGCCCGGGAAATTATCGACAGGGTCCGGGATCAATTCCGGCGTATTGAAAGATATTTTTCAGGGGATGAAGGGGCGGCCACGCTTCACGGCTGCACGGAAATAGTGCGGCGCATCGAGGAGGATGACGGCACCCCGTCGCTCCGTGAATCGTACCGGGAGTTTCTGTTGGAATTCACGGTCCTCAGATTGCATCTCGATCGGTATTTCTACCGGTCTTCGGAGGATTCCCGGCCGGGGTCGGATCGGACTTCGGCCATCCGCGCAAGGGGGACGGAAGACCCAGAAGAAGAAGACGGGTGAAGGGGCTTCAGAATAATGTCAAGATAAATGAATTAGTTGCGTTCGAAGTGTCTTTTTTGTTGATGATTTGGATGAGATTGTATATATGGGAGTCGCGAACGGGGCCAAGAAATAAAAAAAGGCAGGGATCGGATTGAATGAACCGGGAACAGCTTGAATACTTCAGAAATTTGCTGACCCATAAGATCGATCAGCTCCTGGTGGATGCGGAGAAAACCCTGTCGGGTATGACCGATGACAACGAAAACCTGCCCGACATCACCGATCGCGCATCCCTGGAGTCCGACCGTAATTTCGAGCTTCGAATCAGGGACCGGGAGAGAAAACTCATCAACAAGATGAGGGAAGCCCTTTCCCGGATTGATGACGGGACCTATGGGATCTGCGAAACGTGCGGCGGCGATATCTCGGAAAAGCGCCTCATGGCCCGTCCCGTCACGACGCTCTGTTTCGACTGCAAGACGAAGCAGGAAAAGCTCGAGAAACAGCGGGGGGATTAAATCCCGTCACACCGGGGCGATTCCCCTCGGGCATCCGTACCGGGTGCCCTGAAAGGCGTTTCTTCGTTCCAATTCCCCGTCGATGGCGTTCAAAACCCGCATCTTGTTCCGCCCCCATTCCGGGGCCAGGTAGATGTCCCGGTAACCGTCGGCTGTCAGGCGCTGGATGGTCATGTCCGGCGGAAGAATTTCCAGGACATTGCAGACGGTCTTCACGTATTGTTCCATCGTCATGAGTGCAATCTCACCCCGTTCGTAGAGTGCGCCCAGGGGGGTGCCCCGAAGGGCCAGGAGAAGATGGATCTTGATCCCCTGGATGGGGAGAGAGGCGATCTGCGCTGCCGTTTCCAGGATGTCCTCTTCCGTTTCTCCGGGCAGACCGACGATGATGTGAACGCAGAGGAGGATATTTTTCCCCGCCGTGCGGGATACGGCGTCCAGAAAGGCGGCCCGGTCATGCCCCCGGTTGAGAAAGCGCAGCGTCCGGTCGTGCATGGACTGGAGTCCGTACTCGATCCAGACATGCCGGTCCCGGGCCAGGCCGGCCAAAAGGTCGATGACGGGATCGGGCACGCAATCCGGGCGCGTTCCGATGGAAAGGCCGACGACATCTTCCTCCCGGAGGGCCTCCCCGTAAAGGGCTTCCAGCTTTTCAGGCGGACCGTAAGTATTGGTGAACGTTTGGAAATAAGCGATGAATTTTTTCGCTCCCCGGCGGTTCCGGTAGAAGGCCTTCCCGGTCCGGATCTGCTCCGTCACGGAAGGCAGGGGACCTTCCCGGCGCAGCCTGGAACCCCGGCCGTCGCAATAGATGCAGCCCCCCGAGGCGACAAAGCCGTCCCGGTTCGGGCAGGTGAACCCGGCGTCGATGGGGAGCTTGTAGACGGGGCAGCCGAAGCGGTTTCGGAAAAAACTCTTCAGATCGTAATACCTTTTTTCGTTATTCCAGAAGGGCGGTTTTTCGTGCCCGAACCGTTTCAAGGGAAGTCCCCTCCCGTTTCATTCTAAAGAAGTCTTGTTTTTCACCCTCATTATTATTAAACTTACCCGACATGCGCAAGAGGTCGAGACGTAAAATTTATGCATGCTTATGATGTCATCGTCGTGGGAGCGGGACACGGGGGCTGTGAAGCCGCCCTCGCCGCCGCCCGGATGGGGTGCCGGACCCTTCTTTTCAATATCAATCTGGACAGCATTGCCCTCATGTCCTGCAATCCGGCCATCGGCGGCCTGGCGAAAGGACAGCTCGTCAAGGAAGTGGACGCCCTGGGCGGGGAGATGGGAAAAATCGCCGACCGGACGGCGATCCATTTCCGGGTGCTGAACCGCTCCAAGGGCCCGGCGGTACAGTCCTCCCGGGTGCAGTGCGACAAGCAGCTCTACCGGCTGGCCATGAAGGCCGTGGTGGAAAAGGAAAAAAATCTTCACGTCCGCCAGGCCCTTGTGGAAAAGATCGTCGTGGAGGGGGGACGGGTCGCCGGGGTCCAGGATACCACGGAATTTTTCTATGCCGGGAAGACGGTGGTGATCACGACGGGAACCTTCCTGAACGGCCTTGTTCATGTCGGGATCTCCCGCCAGTCTGCGGGAAGGGCGGGAGAAATCGCCTCGGTCACCCTGGCCCGGTGCCTCCGGGACCTGGGATTCGAAATGGGGCGGATGAAAACGGGGACCCCTCCCCGGCTGAAGGCCTCCACCATCGATTTTTCCGTCCTTGCCCGGCAGGACAGCGATCCCCTGTTCGAACCTTTTTCCTACAGGACGGAAACGTTGCGGCCCGAGAGGCTTCCTTCCTATTTCGGCCACACCACGGCGGAAACCCACCGGCTGATCCGGGAGAATATCGGGTACTCCCCCCTGTACTCCGGGGTGATCAAAGGAGTGAGCGCCCGGTACTGTCCCTCCCTGGAGGACAAGGTCATGCGGTTTTCCGACAGGGAAACCCATCCCGTGGTTCTCGAGTTCGAGGGGCTCGATACGGAAGAAGTCTATGCCAAGGGCCTGGGAAACTGCCTTCCCCTGGAGATTCAGGAGAGGATTGTTCATACCGTTCCGGGGCTGGAAGAAGGGGAAATCATGCGGAGCGCCTATGCCGTCGAGTACGATTTCGTCCAGCCCAGCCAGCTCCATAATACCCTGGAGACAAAGAACCTCCGCGGCTTGTACCTGGCGGGACAGATCAACGGCACCTCGGGGTATGAGGAAGCCGCCGCCCAGGGGCTCTGGGCGGGTATCAACGCCGCCCTGGCGGTGCAGAAAAGGCGGCCTTTCGTTCTGGACCGCTCCGAGGCCTACATGGGGGTCATGGTGGACGACCTGATCACCCGCGGGGTGGATGAGCCCTACCGGATGTTCACCTCCCGGGCGGAATACCGGCTGCTTCTCCGGGAAGACAACGCCCTCATACGCCTCATGGGAAAAGGCCATGAACTGGGACTCGTTTCCCGGGGGGCCTATGAGGATCTCAGGGAAAAGGTGAAGGAAATCGACCGCCGGATCGGCAGACTTTCCCGGGCGAGGGTTTTTCCCGGAGCGGTCGTGAACGATACCCTGGCCCGCGCCGGATCGGCCCCCGTCAAACAGCCGACGACCCTCCATCAGCTCCTGAAGCGGCCCGGTCTGTATTATGAGGATCTTCGGGACCTGGAGGGTTTTGAGCCCATCGACGATCCCTTCGTGAAAAAGCAGGTGGAGATCGAGGCCAAATACGAGGGATACATTCTCCGGCAGCGGGAAATGGTGGAAAAGTTCAAGCAGATGGAAGGAAGGAAACTCCCCCGGGATATCGATTATTCCGCTATTCCCGGGCTTTCCAATGAAATGAGGAAAAAGCTTGCCACGGTGCGGCCCGACTCGGTGGGACAGGCCCTGCGGATCCCGGGCGTGACCCAGGCGGCCCTGACGGCCATTTTGATCCATTTGAAAAAAAAGGAGATTCAGGAGAAAGAGGACAGTGGGAAACGGGACGATTCGGCGGGATGAGGATGGTCGTCGGGAAAAGAAAATGAGGATGACACGGTCGCCGGCCCTTCCGGAAAGGATCCGGGAACTCCTGGAACGGGGCGTTTCCATGCCGAATCCCGCCTCCGTGGAGGTGGGGGGGGAGGTTTCGGCGGACCGGATTTCTCCCAGGGGCGTGGTGCTCCACGGGGGAACGAGGCTCCACGGGGAAAAAACGCTGATTTGCGCCGGGGCTTCCCTGGGTTATGAAGGACCGGCGACGGTGGACAACTGCCGGATCGGTCCCGGCGTGGAGCTCCGGGGCGGATTTTTCCGGGAATCGGTGTTCCTTGAAAAATCATCCCTGGGAAGCGGGGCCCAGGTCCGGGAGGGGTGCCTTCTCGAGGAAGGAGCCCGGGGGGGGCACACGGTGGGGCTGAAGCAGTCCATTCTCTTTCCTTTCGTAACCCTGGGCAGCCTCGTCAACTTCTGCGACTGTCTCATGGCCGGCGGGACCGGCCGCCGGAACCACAGCGAGGTGGGAAGCTCTTACATTCACTTCAACTTTACGCCCAATCAGGACAAGGCCACGCCGTCCCTCATCGGGGACGTTCCAAGGGGGGTCATGCTGAACCAGCCCCCTGTTTTTTTAGGGGGACAGGGAGGCCTGGTCGGTCCGCTCCGGATCGGATACGGCACGGTGATCGCCGCCGGGGTGGTCTGCCGGACGGACTGCCCCGAGGGCGGAGTCATCCTGAGGGATAAGAGGACCGCCGGGAAAACGGTTGCTTATCATGAAGGTTTTTACGGGGATATACGAAGAAGGGTCCTGAACAATCTTTTCTACGTGGCCAACCTGATCGCCCTCCAGGAATGGTATCGCCATGTGCGGGAACCATTTTTCGAGGCGGATTTTTTTGGAAAAGCCCTTTACGAGGGAGCCCGGGCCGTCCTGGCCCTGATTCTGGAGGAACGGGTCCGCCGTCTCGGGGAACTCGCCGGAAAAATGGAAAAATCCATTTCCGTGGGGAGAACGATCACCCGGAGACGGAAAGACGGCGCTCTTCTCCTCCGGCAGAAGGGGGAATTTCAACGGTCCTGGCCGGATATCCGGGACCGTCTGGAACAGGCCGCCACGGACGGGGGGTGTTCCAGGGAACGGGAGGCCTTTCTCGAAGCATTCAAGGCAAGATCCTGCGAATCCCCGGAATACCTGGAGGCCGTCCAGAGCCTCCAGGGGGATGCGGTCCGCCTCGGGACCCTCTGGCTCCAGACGCTTGTAGCGAGGATCGTCCGGGACGCCGTTTACCTCATGCCCTCCTTCAAGGTGGAACCGGACGGTCTCTCCCCGGAGAAGGCCTGAAACAGAACGAATAATCGTGAAAGGGGAAACCCATGGAAAGCCGGATCAAAGGAAAATGGATTTTAATCACCGGGGCGAGCTCCGGCATCGGGGAGGGCTGTGCCCGGAAGTGTGCCGCCCTGGGGGCGAATCTCCTTCTTGCGGCGCGCAGGAAGGATCGCCTTCTCGCCCTTGGCGGGGAACTGACCGGGGCCTGCGGCGTCAGAATCCTCAGCAGGCAGCTCGACGTCCGGGACCGGGAAGACGTTTTCCGGTATGTGGAGGAACTGAAGGAAGAGGGCATCATCCCGGACATCCTCATCAACAATGCCGGTCTGGCGGCAGGGCTGGGGAAACTCCACGAGGGAAGTTTCGAGGACTGGGACCGGATGATGGACACCAACGTCAAGGGTCTCCTGAATGTGTCCCGGGCGGTCATCCCTCTCATGGTGGAGCGAAACCGCGGCCACGTGGTGAACGTTGGAAGCATCGCCGGTCACCAGGTCTATCCCGGCGGAAATGTATACAACGCCTCCAAGTTCGCCGTCCGGGCCCTGTCGGAAGGGATGAACGCGGACCTCCTGGGAACGGACATCCGGGTGTCCACGGTGAGCCCCGGGGCCGTGCGGACCGAATTTTCCGACATCCGGTTCCACGGGGACCGGGAGAAGGCGGACCGGGTCTACGACGGATACACGCCTCTTTCCGGGGAGGATGTGGCCGAGTGCATCCTGTTCATCATCAATGCACCGGAACATGTGAATATCCAGAACCTCATCGTCACCCCGACAGCCCAGAGAAACGTCTATTGCGTTCATCGGAAGGACAAGAGGGATTAAGGTCCGGATCTAAGGTTTTCCCATGTCGTCGTCCCGGGTTTCCCGGTAGCGGGCGGCGACGCATCGCACCATTTTCCCGATGACCACGAGGCCGAAAAAAAGCCCGATGGCGATGGCGAGCGGGACGGCGATGAGAAAGCTGATCTGGAAGGCGAACCAGAGAAAAGGGACAAGAAGGAGAATGACAAGGACCGTCAGGGCCCCGGTAATGAAATCAATAAACATGGCGCGCTCCTTGTAATGCCGGTGATGGGAATGAACTTGTCCCGGATTTTATCATAAATTGTTAAAATACGTAAATTACATCCGCCGGGAAACGACCCTGAAGGGTCTGAGCGGATCCTGTTCCGTGTTGTGCCCCTGAAGGGGGTCTGAAGGTTTGTCGATGTAAAACGCTTCCAGGGAGGAAAGGAGGACGTCCCCGGCAGGGGCCCCCATGACAAAGAGGAAGGTATACACACTCATTGATCCCGAGAAATGCATCGGATGCGGCCTGTGCGTTTCCGTCTGTCCCTCGGGAACGATTTCCATGGAGGGGGACAAGGCGGTGGTTACGGGAGATCGCTCCCTGGCCTGCGGCCACTGTGTCGCCGTCTGCCCCGTCGATGCCGTCCAGGTGACCGCCCTCAGCGAAGCAACGCTGGCCTTCATGAACTTTTCCCTGGACCGGCGCTGGCTGCCTCCCGGGGAATTCGACACGGCGGCCCTGGCGCGGCTCATGGCTTCCCGGCGATCCTGCCGAAATTTCAAGGACCGCCCCGTGGAAAGGACTTTCCTGGACGATCTCGCCAGGATCGGGGTGACCGCCCCGTCGGCCACGAACAGCCAGGTGTGGACCTTCACCCTCCTCTCCTCCCGGGAGACCCTCCTCGACCTGGGGGAACGGGTCCTCCGCTTTTACCGGGGACTGAACCGGATGGCGGAAAGCCCTGTTCTGCGGAGCCTGCTCAAGATCATGGGGAAAAACGCCCTGGACACCTATTACCGGGAATACTACGGGACGGTGAAAGAGGCCATCGCGGACTGGGAGCAGCGGCTGAAAGACCGCCTTTTCCACGGGGCGACGGCGGCCATCGTCGTGGGTTCGCGGCCGGGAGGGATGAGCCCCCGGGAGGACGCCTTCCTGGCGATCCAGAACATCCTTCTGGCCGCCCACGCCATGGGGCTCGGTTCCTGCCTCATCGGTTTTGTCGTGGAAGCCATGAAGCGCGACCGGAGCATCCAGCGGTCCCTGGGAATCCCCGACGAGGAAATGGTGCACGGCGTCATCGCCCTCGGATACGCCGATGAAAGGTACCAGAAAATCGTCGGGAGAAAGGGGTTCGTGAAGCGCTACGTCTGATGCCGGAAGGGCGACGCCGTAAGGACGACGCCGTAAGAGGGGCTGCCGGGAAACCTCTCCCCGGCGGCAACTCTCACAAGGCCGGTTCTGAAGACCCGGCCCGGACATCGATAACGGACGCAGCTTCTATGAGAGATCCTTCAGCCGCATCCGGTTTCGGCCTTCCTCCTTGGCCCTGTACAGCATCTTGTCCGCTTCCTTGATCAGGACGACGGGAGAGAGAAGATCCTTTTGAGGTTTAATGGTGGCGACACCCAGGCTGACGGTCACATGAGCGGCGACTTGTGAACGGGCGTGGGGAATCCGGAGGGTCTCGATATCTTTGCGCATGTTTTCCGCCACGTGCCCGGCGCCGGCGAGGTCGGTGCCGGGAAGAATGACGGCAAACTCCTCACCTCCATAGCGGGCGAGAAAATCCGATGCCCTCTTGATGCCCGTCTTGAGGGTATTGGCCACACGCCGCAGGCAGTCATCACCGGCCGCATGTCCGTAGTGGTCGTTGTAGCTTTTGAATTGATCCACATCGATCAGAATGAGGGACAGGGGGTTCTCGTCGCGGATGGCCCGGTTCCACTCGCTGTCGAGCATTTCGTTGAATTTCCTCCGGTTGAAGATATTTGTCAGACCGTCCAGGGACACGAGCTGTTCCAGCATATCCGTTTTCATCTTGAGGTCCAGACAGGTTTTGATCCTGGCCCGGACGATGGGGAGGTAAAAGGGCTTCTTGATGTAATCGACGGAGCCCAGGAGAAGCCCCCTCGCTTCATCCTCGTCCTCGCTCATGGCGCTGATAAAAATGACGGGGATATGTCTGGTCGTATCCTGTGCTTTCAGGCGCCGGCAGACCTCATACCCATCCATGTCCGGCATCATGATATCCAGGAGAACCAGGTCGATCCGGCTTTTCTCCATCCGCTTGAGGGCCTGCTCGCCGCTTTTGGCCAGGACAATATTGTAGTCCCTGCTGAACTCGCCGGAGAGGATGTTGAGGTTGATGCTATCGTCGTCGACAATAAGAATGGTTTGTTTACAGGCAGCCATCATCGCGACTCGATTTTCAGGGCTTCGGCAACCGTGGGCAGATACTCCCGGGCGTCGTCAAATTCGCAATCCTCGATCAGGGACTCCATTTTGTGTAAATGGTCCCGCGTCCCTTCGTCTTCCGCCCACTGGAAAAGGGATCGCACCTTCTCCTTGGCGGTATAGTTCCCCATGTCAAGCATTTCATTCAACTCGGCGAGAAGGTTGTTCAATGTCTTCCCGTCGAATTCCCTTTTTCCGTCCCATGCCTTTTCCGGCTGGTCCGGTGCCGTTTCCGACGGGAGCCTGTCGATGGACTCCAGGACCTGATCGAGGGCGCTCCGGTATTCGTCGAAAATGGCATCTTTTCTCTTCAGATGCCGATTCTTCGCCGTGTATTCGATTTCTCTCGCCGCATCGTACAAAGCCGAAGCCCCCAGGTTGCCCGCCAGACCTTTAATAGTATGTCCCATCCGTTCCAGCAATTCAACGTCGCCGTCCGTGTCCGCCTGACGAAGTACGCGGTAGCTGTCAAGGTATTTCTTGCGAAACTCCACAACCAGCCGCTGATAAAGGCCGCTGTTCCCTCCGAGTTTTTTCAGGGCCATCCCGATGTTCAGTCCGGGAAGTTGTTCGGGGAGAGCGATGGCCGCCATGGGAGGCATCGCCGGAGATGCCGGCGGAACGGCCGTTCTTTCCCCGGGCCTGATCCACCGGATCAATGCCGCAAAAAGCTCCTGCTGGTCGATGGGTTTGGGGACGTAGTCGTTCATACCCGCCTCGATGCATCGCTCTCTTTCCCCTTTCATGGCATGAGCGGTCATGGCGATGATCGGAATGTCCCTGACCGGGGAGGGGAGTTTTCGGATCTCCCGGGTCGCCGTGTAGCCATCCATGACAGGCATCTGGACATCCATCAGAACGGCGTCGTACACGGCCTGCTGGACGGCCCGAAGGCCCTCTTCCCCGTGGCCGGCGACGGTGACCGCGAAACCCGCCTGTTCCAGCAATTCCATCGCCACACGCTGATTGATCTCGTTGTCCTCGACGAGAAGGAGATTCGAACCCTTGATTGAATTGAGTCTGTCGGCCTTCCTGCGCTCCAGTTCCCGGTGCCGCGGTTCTCCTTCGACCTCCCGGCCCAGGACCTCCATGATCGAATTGAAGAGCAATGACGGGTTGACGGGTTTCGTGAGGAAGCCATCCACCCAGGCCTCGCTGGCCTTCTTCATCACGTCTTCCCGCCCATAGGCGCTGACCATGAGAATGGCCGGCACCTTGCTCATCTGCATCTCTTTCTTCAGCTTTCTCGTCGCTTCGATCCCGTCCATTTCCGGCATCTTCCAGTCCATGAGGACCAGTTCGAAGGGTTTCCCCTCCCCTTCGGCGTCCTTGATTTTAGACAGGGCCTCTTTTCCCGAGCGTGCCTGAGAAACCCGGAATGTCAAGGAGGTGCAGATGTCGGTAAGGATCTGCCTTGCCGTGGGGTTGTCGTCGACCACGAGGACACGCAGCCTCCTGAGGTCGGAAGGAGGGGTGTTTTTCGTCTCCTGCAGGCCCTTCGCAGTTTCCAGGCGGACCGTGAAGTAAAAGGTGCTTCCAACGCCGGGTTGACTCTCCACCCAGATCTTCCCGCCCATCAACTCCGTCAGATATTTTGAAATCGCGAGCCCTAAACCCGTGCCGCCGTATCTCCGCGTAATGGATCCGTCGACCTGACTGAACGATTTGAACAGCTTTCCGATCTGCTCTTCCGTCATTCCGATCCCCGTATCCTGCACCGAGAACCGGAGGCAGACGGTTTCCGCCGACTGCCCGGTATCCGAAGGCCGGACCTCCGTCCTGATGACGATCTCCCCTTCCTGGGTGAACTTCGCGGCGTTGGTGGCCAGGTTGGTCAATACCTGACCAAGGCGGAGCGGGTCTCCGATCAGGTGGAGGGGGACATCATTCGCCGTATCGAAAAGGAGTTCCAGGCCCTTTTCCTCCGACTTGACGGAGATGATGTTCCCGACATTGTTGAGGACATCATCGAGATTGAACGCCACCGATTCAATATCCAGCTTCCCCGCCTCGATCTTGGAAAAATCAAGGATATCGTTGATAATTCCCAGGAGTGAACGGGCTGAAGACTCGATCTTGCGGAGGTAGTCCCGCTGTTTGGCGCTGAGATCCGTCCTCAAGGCCAGTTCGGAAAGACCGATCACCGCATTCATGGGGGTCCGGATCTCATGGGACATGTTCGCCAGAAATTCGCTCTTGGCCCTGTTGGCGACGTCTGCCGCCTCCTTGGCGGCATGAAGATCTTCAAGGGTTTTGTTGAGTTCCCGCGTCCGCTTGTCGACGATGTCCTCGAGGAGGATCTGGCGCTCGAAGAGGAAAAAGGCGCTTCCCGCCGAGTCGGTGCTGCGCTCCACCCTTTTCATGAGGGTCGATACGATCTTGTCCCGGGCGGCAAGTTCCCGTTCGAGATCCCCGATCCGCTTCAGGAGGTTTTCGGTGGTTTCCGGGGGGGGGGTCGTCGTTGCCGTCTCATCAGCCATGGAGAATGACTCCCGTCAGGGTCTGGTTGACATGGATGGAATTGAACTGCTCGCCGTAGGTACTGAATCCGACGACGGTCAGGCCGGAGAGGATCCTGCCGAATACCGCCTTCAGAGATTTGTCCTCCACTTCGAGTTTTCTCAGGATGCAGTCGCAGAAAATGGCAAGGTGGTTTTCCCGGGGGTCCTTCAGGAGTCCATGGATCACCTGCCTCAGATTCTCCGCCATGTCCGAGCCCTTTCCGATCGTCAGGACGAGCCCCTCTTCGATGGCGCAATAGAGGCTCAGGCTCATGTCGGGATTGACCTTCTGGATGGAACGGACGTAATAATCTCCGCCTATGCGGATCATCACCGGATTTTCCGAAAACACGGTGGGGTTGAGGTCCCCGACTTGAAGTCCCAGGACCCTTGCGTATTCCGTCGCCGCGGGGTGGCCGTTGATCTCGTGGATGATCCTGTTTCTGGCGTCCGCCTCCGTCACCACGATCTTCAGGTCCGTCGGTTCAAAATGCTGGGTCTTGAAGGTGAAAAAAGGCAGGGTGGTTTCGAACAGGACCAGGACGGCGGCGTCCTGATGAAAACCGCCATCGGCATAGACGAAGGTTTCCTGGAAGCGGAGGTCGTCCCCCGCCGATCCCCCGATAATGGGAACCCCCTCAAGGTTGGAGAAGAGGGAGGCAATCACCTCGTCTTCCAGTTTCGAGAGCCCGTCTATGAGGAGGAGTCCGAACATGCGACTCTTGTCGAAGGAGGTTCCCGGAGAGAGGTTTTTCTTCAGATCCAGGGATAGGGTCATGAAATCGGAGGCCTTCCATTGAGACAGAGGAGACAGGAGGTGGATATGGGGCTTCAGCTCGGGAGACGTAACGGATGCCGCGACGATTCCCCCTTCCTGGTATCCCGCGGGGGAAATCTCTCCGGCCGTCGTGCAGCCGATGGCCGGACATCGGAAACGGGCTGCCAGCGCCTTCGATAATTCGGTCCGGTCATATGCGGCGGAGCAGAAAAAGATCAGGAGATCGGGATTCGGCGTCTCCATGGCCTGATGAAGTTCGAGGACGGCTGCCTCCGCTTCCTTCCGCAGGGATCTCCCCAAGCGGACATGAAGACGGCCCTGCCCCGCCGCCTTCTCATGGGTATGGTTCATAACCCCTCCCTGTTGGCATGGATGGAAATCTTTATGCATCGAAGGATCGGATCAGAGATCGACACGGTCATCGTGATGTCCATTCTCAAGTTTATTGAGACTCGGGATCAACTACACCACGATCATGGAAGGTCCCCGGTCATCGTGATGTCCATTCTCAAGTTTGTTGAGACAGGGCTTTTCAGCGGGGCCAAGTATAAGCAGAACCGTTTTGTATGTCAATAAGATATCTGTCGCTGTCACGCCGACCAATGCCGTCGGCAAGAGGGAAGAAACACTTTGCCTCAGGGGCAGGTTTCAGATCAGCCGATGAGGGCCTCCGTTAATTCCTCTTGATTCCCAACGACCTGTTCCCGGTTCGGGAAATTGCTTCACGAAAGGATCCTCTCCAGGCCGTTGAGAACGGTTCCCACGGTCATCTCTTCGACAGGTTTATGAAGCACCCGGACATGGTCTCCCAGGGGCCGCCATATCCGGGGCTCGGTGGTCATGAAAAGAACCACGGAGGGGACCTGGAGAGCCGCCGCCATGTGAGAGATTCCAGAGTCGTTTCCCACGTAAGCGATCGCATTTTTCAAAACGGCCGCGACCGACGGGAGAGAAAGGTCTCGGAGAAGCACCCTTTCCATCCCCGCTGCCCGGAACAGCGGATCTTCAAGAATCCATCGGTCCGCTTCCCCGATGAGAAACCGGCAGGACCGGTTCCGGAGGTGTTCCATCCCTTCCGCCAGGCGGGCGAAGTTCCCCGGGGCCCAGCATTTTTTCGGGGAACCGCTCCCCGGGTGAATGATCACCATGGATCGGGCATCCTCCGGAAGGAGGTCCCGAACGGGAGGGGCTTCCAGGGAGGGGATTTCCCGGATCTGAGGAATGTCGAGGGATCTCAGGGTGTCGAGAAAGAAATCGGAAGCATGGACCTTCAGGGTGGACGGGTGAAAGGGATGGAAAAGAAGGGTGCCCCGTACCAGGGAATGAAGATTTTTTTCAAAGGCGGCGTTCCCGTGCCAGCTGATGACGAGATGCTGCTCCCGGAAAAGGGTGGCCAGGGCGGGGGGGATATCGCCGGAGAGAATAAAGAGCCGTTGCAGGGACATCTGTTCCAGGGGGAGAATCTTTTCGAAGGGGGACGGGTGGATCCAGCGCCAGCGTTCGGGGTGACCGATGAGGGTGATTGTCGCCTCCGGAAAGGCGGATCGGATGGAATAAACGGCGGGCAGGCTCAGAATGCCGTCCCCCAGTCCCCCGCTGTGAAGGAAGAGGATTCTTCTCGGTTCGGAGGGGATCATCGGTTCTCCCGGCGTCTTTTTCCGGAGAATACAGGAGGCGCCCCGGGAAAAAAAGCAAATTCTTTTCTTCGGAAGGACCGGCCCGGGGAGAGCCCGCCGGAAGTAATTCTTGATTTTTCCGGCGTCTCCGTTTACATCATGCAAGGAACAACCGGAAGGAGGGTCTTATGGAAATTACGAAGAGCAAAGAGGGGAAGGGACTCGTCATTTCCGTCAAGGGACGGCTCGACGCTGTGACTTCTCCCTCTTTTGACAAGGAAATGGAAGAAACCCTTGCGGAAGGGGAAACGGCCCTCGTCGTGGATTTCGAGCACCTGGACTATATCAGCAGCGCCGGTCTCCGAAGCATCCTGGCGGTCACGAAACAGCTGAAGGCGAGAGATGGCAGGATCGTTCTGGCCTCTCTGAAGGACATCGTCCGGGAGGTCTTTGAAATTTCCGGCTTCAACAAAATTATCCCCATCTATGCCTCCCGGGAGGAGGCTGTTTCGAACCTGTAAAACAGACCCGGGCCTTCCGGCGGCCCATGATGCGGGATTCGAGGTGAGGTTCATGCGGGCGGTGACCCTGCCGGCCAGTCTGGAACATTTGAAAGAGGCGCTTGATTTCCTTGAGGCCCGGGCCCGTGAGGCCGGCCTCGACGGGAAAAGGATCCTCGAAATGCAACTGGCCCTGGAAGAAGTTCTGGCAAATGTTTTCACCTATGCCTATCCCGATGGCGGGGGAGTTGTCGAGATCCGGTGTTTCCCCGAGGGAAGCGGCCGATTGGCAATAGAAGTCCGGGACCGGGGTATTCCTTTCGACTGCCTGTCCCGCAAGGATCCCGACCTGGAGGCGGTACTCGATGACCGTCCCATCGGCGGGCTGGGGATTTTTCTTTTCAAGCGCCTGTCTTCCCGGGTGGAATACCGCCGGGAGGACGATACCAATATCCTTTCCCTTCTTTTCTGAGTCATGGCCTTTTTTATCCGCATATTCGGGGTGATTTTTCTTTCCCTGTCTCTGATCGTTCAGGCCGCGGGGGCGACGGCCGGAGAACCGCCTCTGAAAAAGGCCCGGTTCATTCCCCAGTGGACGCCACAGGCCCAGTTCGCCGGGTACTATATCGCCTTCCATAAGGGGATCTACAGGAAGCACGGCATCGATCTTTTCATTCTTCCCGGCGGCCCCGGTCAATCTCCACGGGAGGGCCTGGAAAAAGGAGCAGCCCATTTCGCGACCCTTTGGCTTGCCACGGGGATTCAAATGCGGGCCCAGGGGAGCCCGGTCCTCAACTTGGCTCAGATACTCCAGCGGTCCTCTCTCATGCTCGTGGCGAAAAAAGCGAGCGGCATTGAGCGCGTCGAGGATATGAACGGCCGCAAGGTGGGACTGTGGGGGGCGGTTTTCCAGATTCAGCCGAGGGCCTTTTTCAAAAAATTCAACCTTGAAGTCACGGTGGTTCCCCAGTCCTATTCGGTGGACCTCTTCCTCCGGGACGGCGTGGCGGTGGCTTCGGCCATGTGGTACAACGAATACCACACCATCCTCAGCTGCGGCATCGACCCCGGAGAGCTGACGACCTTCTTTTTCCAGGATTACGGTCTCAACTATCCGGAAGACGGGATCTATGCCCTCGAGACGACCTGGGCGGAAGATCCCGCCTTGTGCCGGGCCTTCGTCAGGGCTTCGATGGAAGGGTGGCGGTATGCCTTCGATCATCCGGAAGAGGCCGTGGATATCATCCTCACGGAACTGGAAAGGGCCCATGTGCCGGCGACCCGGGTTCATCAGCGATGGATGCTCGACCGCATGAAGGATCTCATGATGCCCCGGGAGGCCCCCGATCTCCCCCCCGGGAGCCTCCTTTCCGAGGATTATCACCGGGTGGCTTCCGGTCTCAAGGGCTTCGGCCTCATCGAAACGGTTCCCGATTTCGCCTCTTTTTGCCGGGTATGCACCGATGATGACCCGTAGGAGACTGGCATTCAGGCTGGCGGTGCTCATCCTGACGAGCGTGACGGCCGTCTTCCTTTGCATTTTTGTTTATAATTATATCTACTCCCGTGAGATTCTTCTCCGGGAGGTCGAGGAAAGCGCCCATAACCTGGCGGCGGCGACGGTGAACCGGATCGATACCGTCCTGGCCTCCGTGGAGAAAATTCCCCAGAACCTGGCCTGTTTTCTCGAAACGACGACCTTTACGAAAGACGGCCTTCTGAATACGCTTAAAACGGTTGTGGAAAGCAACCGGGACATCTATGGAGCGGCCGTCGCCTTTGAACCGGACATGTTCAAGTCCGGGGTTGCCCGGTTCGCCCCCTACATTTATAAAAGCGACCGGTATATCCGCTATGCCAACCTCGCTTCCGGATCCTATGAATACTTTTACCGGGACTGGTATCAGATCCCCAAGGAACTCGGCCGTCCCGTCTGGACGGAACCCTATTTCGATGAAGGGGCGGGGAACATCGTCATGTCCACCTATTCCGTTCCCTTTTACAAAGAGGTGGAGGGGGAGCGGAAGCTTGCCGGCATCGTGACGGCGGATGTCTCCCTTTCCTGGCTCCAGGGTCTTGTCAACGCCATCCGGATCAAGGAAACAGGGTACGGCTTCCTCCTGTCGAAGAACGGGACCTTCGTGACCCACCCCCTTGCCAACCTGGTGATGAACGAGACGATTTTCACCATTGCCGAAGCCCGGAAGGACCCGGAACTGAGGCGGATCGGCCGGGAAATGATCCAGGGGAAGACGGGGTTCGTCCCTTACCGGAGCCTTTTCACGGGAAAGGAATGCTGGATGGTCTTCGCGCCCCTCGCCACGAACGGCTGGTCCCTGGGAGTGCTTTTCCCCCTGGAGGAACTCATGGCGCCGGTGGATTCCCTGAACCGGACGGTTCTCATCCTCGGGGCCGTGGGATTCGCCGTTCTTTTCACCGTCATTGTCCTCATCTCCGGGACCATCACGGGGCCTCTGCGGGGCCTGGCCGTTGCAGCGGCCGATATAGCCAGGGGCCGGCTGGACGCCCCCCTCCCCCCCATCGCCGCCCGGGACGAAGTGGGAGAACTGACCCTTTCCTTCCGGTTTATGCAGAGATCCCTGAAACAGTATATCGCCGATCTCACGGAGACCACGGCGGCCAAAGAGAGAATCGAGAGCGAACTCAAGATTGCCCATGACATTCAGATGGGAATGCTCCCGAAAGTCTTTCCTCCTTTCCCGGACCGGCGGGAGTTGGATATTTTCGCCGCCCTGGAACCGGCCAGGGAAGTGGGAGGAGACCTCTATGATTTCTTTTTTCTCGACGACAACCACCTGTGCTTTCATGTGGGGGATGTTTCCGGTAAGGGTGTCCCGGCGTCCCTCTTCATGGCCATCACGAATACCCTCATCAAGACGAAGGCCGCCCGGGGGCTGGAACCCCATGTCGTACTCGAGATGGTCAATGAAGATCTTTCCGTGGACAATCCTTCCTGTCTTTTCGTCACCCTGTTTCTCGGAATCCTCGATGTGACCACCGGATTTCTCCGGTATGCCAACGGCGGCCACAATCCGCCCTTTCTCCTCCCGGCGGGGGGACCTCCGGAGACCCTCCCCGGGACGGACGGGATCGCCCTGGGGGTCGAGGAGAGCTTCCCTTACCGGTCCGGTGGGATTGCCCTGAAGCCGGGGGATCTCCTTTTCCTTTACACCGACGGGGTGACGGAGGCGATGAATCCCGAAAAGGCGTTCTTCACCGAGGGCCGGCTGAAAGAAGATCTCTCGGCGGTGAAAGATCTCCCCGTGAAGGACGTCGTCCGGACCGTCAGGGAAAGAATAAAGGTATTCGCGGGAGAGGAACCCCAGGCGGACGACATCACCATGCTCGCCATCCGCTTCAACGGGTCGGAAGGCTGAGTCTCGAGGGTTTTATTTTAAGGTTTGGTATTGTTTCATCGGTTCTTGAGACGGGAGAGGAAGTCGCCGATTTTTTCGAGAAAGGGTTTCCGAATGTGGACCCGTAGATACAAATCGCCCGGTTTCCCGCCGTTTTTCCCCGGTTTCCCCAGGCCGGTCAGGCGGATTCTCTGGCCTTCCCGGACCCCCGGGGGGATTTTCACCAGAAGTTTTTTCCCCGTTCTTTTTTCCTCATAGGGAAGGGATCCCCCCTGTTTTGCCTCTTCGGGGTGCAGTGCCAGCGTGTCCTCCCCGTCCCTCCCTTCTTCCGGAAGGTGGATGCCTCCCATTTTCTCGAGAAGAAAGCGGGAGATTTTTCCGAGGGCCGCCCCGCCGGCCAGGTCCTTCATGTTCCGCCTGTCGAAGGGTCCCGTAAAGACGAACCCCCGCGCGTTGAGTCCCTCTTTCTGGAATTGAAAGGTCCGGAATCCGTTTCCGTACTGTTCCCGGAACACCTCTTCGAATCCCCGAAGCCCGAAGGAACGGGCCACTTCCTCGAAGATCCTGTGGATGTCCGAATCCCGGAAAATGTCCTCCCTCGTGTAGGATGTCCGGAAACGGTCGGCGGCGCCGGTTCCGTACTGCCGCCGGAGGAGATCGTAGGCCTTCTTTTTTTCGACGTTGGAGAGAACGGCATAGGCCTCGTTGAGGCTTTTCATCCTTTCCGCCGCTTCCGGGTTTCCACCGTTCCGGTCGGGGTGGTATTTCAGGGCAAGACGGCGATAGCCGTCCTTGATCTCTTTTTCCGATGCGTCTTCCCGGATTTCCAGGATTTCGTAATAGTCTATGGTGTCACCTCATCCATACGGTTTTTCCCGGACGAACACCGGGTGAAATATTTTCCCGCCCTTTTGTATGATAATCACCCTTTGGCAAATGACAAGATGGGCGGACCGGGTTCACCGGGTTTTTCCCAGGGTTCCCTTTTCGGGGAGAAAGAAGACAAGCCCCGTCGTGAGGAGGGGAATCCAGGCAACGGCGGAAAGGACGGCGGATATGGAAAAACGGTCCGCGAGGGCCCCCACGAGAGGGGTCATCATGCCCCCCAGTCCGAAGGCGAACCCCATCATCAGGCTCGAAACCAGAGACCTTCCCCGGGGGGCGAGTTCCTGGGCCATGGTCACCCCGAGGGGCAGCGTTGCCATGATGAGAAAGCCGGAGAGAAACGCCATGAGATAGACGCCCGCACCCGTGGAAAAGAGGAGAAGAAAAAGGATGGGAGAGGCCGTCCCGTGGGCGAAGAGAAATATCTTCCGGTAGCCCATGTGGTCGGAAAGAGACCCGGCGATCAGCCCGCTTGCCGTTCCCGCGAGGGTGAAGAGGGAAACGACGGTCCCGATGGACAGGAGGCTGAAACCCGCCCCGTCCAGGAGAAGGGGATAAAACGTACGGAAGGCATGGGCGACGAAGGCCCGGAGAACCATGATGACCCAGATGAGGAGAACGGCCCGCCAGACCTCCCCGAAGGCTTCCCGGAGAGACCCGAAAAAACCGTATTTCCCCAGCCCCTCTCCCTGAGGGCTGGGAACGGCGAAAAAGATTAAAAGTAAAAGGAAAAGTCCGGGTATCATGGTCAGGGGGGCCGAGGGAAGACCGTATTTCCCCACGAACCAGGCGATGGCGATGGGGCCCGCGGCGAAAGCGAAGGTCCCTCCCGTGTTGAAAAAAGACATGGAGAGACCGGGCCGGAGGCCGGAATACAGGGGGACCATCCCGGCGACGGAGGGATGGAACATGGACGAACCGATGGATCCGAGAGCGATGCACCCGAGAAGGGTTGCGAAAGAGGGCGCGATACCGGTGAGGGGGATGAAGACGACGGAGAGGAAAACGCCGCCCAAAATGAAAAACCGGGTCTGGTAACGGTCGGCGAGGTAGCCCACGGAGGGCTGGACAACGAAGGCAAGAAACCGCCCCAGTCCGCTCAGGAGGCCCACCTGGGTCAGGGTGAGGGAGAACCGGTCGGTGAAGGCCGGCAGCAGGGGCGTAATGAAGGAACTGTAAAAATCGCCCGTGAAATGAACCAGGGTGAGGGCCAGGATGATTTTTCCCTGGAAGCGCAGGTCCGCGGTTTTCATAGGGCCGGTCTCCGAAAGCAAAAAGCGATAGTAGAGGGAAAAGCGGTTTTTTGTCAAGAGAGGTCTAATTCAATGTCAGGAGCAAATAGAATTGTCCGGTTTTGCAGCAAATGAATTGACCCCTTTTTCTGTTCTTCAAGAGGGATCTCTTTTGAGAGCGGGAGGTGAGCGGCGGAGGTTCGGTGAAAAACCCCGGTGAATGCCCTTCTGTCCTCGGGGAAAAACTGCTATAAGAAAACCTATATTCGCGAAAGGAAGGATGCTTGATGGACCACAAAGTGAACAGAACCTCCCCGATTTACCGGGGACGTGTTTTTTCGCTGAACCGGGAGAACGTCACCCTTCCAAACGGTGAGACGGTGGACCTGGACGTGATCCGCCATCCCGGGGCGGCGGCCATCGTCCCTCTGGTGGAGGCGGATACGGTTCTGCTGCTCCGGCAGTTCCGGTATGCCTCAGGGGGAGATCTGTGGGAGATTCCGGCGGGGACCCTGGCGCCGGGGGAGGCCCCGCTCGACTGCGCCCGGAGGGAACTGGCGGAGGAAACGGGATATTCCGCCCATGCCTGGCGGACCCTCGGGGATATCGTTCCCGTTCCGGGGTATTCGGATGAGCGGATCCTTCTTTTTCTCGCCGCCGGACTGGAACCGTCCACACAAAGGCTGGACCGGGACGAAGTCATCGAGGTTCACCCCTTTCCTTTCCGGAAAACCCTGGATATGGTGGAAAAGGGGATCATCCGGGACGGAAAGACGATCTGCGGCCTCTTCCTCGCCCGGGTCTGGATTGAAAGGACGGATTGCGGTTCCATGGCCTGGAAAAAAGGCTGAAGCACGACGCCCATCGATGAACCCATTTTTTTCTTTTCCCGGATGAGGCGGGAGACATCTTTCTGCCGTCTCGTGATTCTTTCCTTTCCCATGTAAAGGTTCTCCTTTCTTTGTTTCTGTATCATCTCCGCCGGGGGAAGGAAAGGGTCGCCTGTTCCTTTCCCGTTGCGTACACCGCTCCGGTATGCTAAGGAATTCAAAATTCTGTCCTTTTGAAGGGACAGGCGTCACCTGCCTGGATCGGGACGGAAAAAGCGCAGATCGGTCAATATCCTGTGAGGAGGTCTTTAAATGATTTACAATGAAGAATTCGAAACCCTGCCCCGCGAAGTCCTGGAGGCCCTTCAGCTGAAACGGCTGCAACAGGTGGCGGAGCGGGTCTACCATACCGTCGGCTTTTATCGGAAGGCCTTCGACCAGGCGGGCGTGAAGCCCGATGACATCCGGCGGCTCGAGGATCTTCGGCGGCTCCCCTTTACGAATAAGCAGGATCTTCGGGACAACTACCCTTTCGGTCTTTTCGCAGCGCCCATGTCGAGCATTGTGCGCCTCCATGCCTCTTCGGGAACGACGGGAAAGGCGACGGTGGTGGGATACACAAAGCGGGATATCGACACCTGGGCGGAACTCATGGCCCGATCCTTCGTCGCCGCCGGCCTGACAAAAAATGACATGATCCATAATGCTTACGGGTATGGCCTTTTCACGGGAGGCCTGGGCGCCCATTACGGAGCGGAGAAGCTCGGGGCGAGCGTCATTCCCATATCGGGCGGGAACACCCGCAGGCAGCTTATGATCCTTCAGGATTTCGGTCCGACGGCCATCTGCTGCACCCCTTCCTATGCCCTGTATCTGGCCGAGCAGGGAAAAGAGATGGGCGTGGACATGGGGTCCCTGAAGCTTCGGGTCGGCGTCCTCGGCGCCGAACCGTGGACGGAGCGGATGCGGGAGGAAATCGAGGAAAAACTCAACATCACGGCCATGGATATCTATGGTCTTTCCGAGGTGATGGGTCCGGGCGTATCCATCGAATGCACCGAGGGACGCCGGGGGCTTCATGTATTCGAGGATCATTTTATCGTGGAGGTGATCAATCCGGTGACCGGTGAAACCCTTCCGAACGGGGAGCAGGGGGAACTCGTGTTCACCACGCTCACCAAGGAAGCCTTCCCCCTCATCCGGTACCGGACCCGGGATCTTTCCCGGCTGATGAAGGAGCCCTGCCGGTGCGGCAGGACCCTCCTCCGGATGGAACGGGTTTCCGGCCGGAGCGATGACATGCTCATCATCCGCGGCGTCAATGTCTTTCCTTCCCAGATCGAGAGCATCCTCCTCGGCATCGAAGGCCTGGAGCCTCATTATGAACTCATCGTGGACCGGGAAGGATCCCTGGACACCCTGGAGATCCGGGTGGAGGTGGGCGAATCGCTCTTTTCCGACGAAGTCCGGAAAATGCAGGAGATCGAACGGCGCATCTCGAAGGACATCAAGGAATATTTAGGTGTGACGGCGGCGGTGAAGCTGGTGGAGACGAAATCCCTGAAACGCTTCGAGGGGAAGGCCCAGCGGGTCGTGGATCGAAGAAAACTGTAAAAAGGAGAGAAGGCATGAAGGTGGAACAGATCTCCATTTTTCTGGAAAACAAACCCGGCGGGCTCGAGAATATCACGCGGGTCCTCAAGGACGCCCAGATCAACATCCGGGCCCTTTCCCTGGCCGATACGTCCGATTTCGGGATTCTCCGCCTCATCGTGAACCATGTCGGCGAGGCGGAAAAGGCCCTCCAGGCGCACGGCTTCACCGTTCGCCGGACCCCCGTGGTGGCCGTCGAAGTACCCGACCGGCCCGGCGGGCTCCACGGCATCCTGGCGGTTCTTCTGAAAAAGAGCATCAACGTGGAATATATGTATGCCTTCGTGGATCGGAGCGGTGAGAATGCCCTGATCATTTTCCGGTTCGACCGGACGGACGAGGCCATCGAAGTCCTGAGAGAAAACGGGATCACCGTCCTTCCCGGGGAAAGGGTGTACAAGCTGTAACCTCTTTTCAATTTTCCGGTGGACAAACGAAAAGAGGTTTGATAGGAAATCGCGAAACGGAGATAAACAGCCTTCCGGACTCTTCTTTTTCGCTGTATCGCAGGGAGGGGTCAGGATCGGGGAAAGACTTTCCCGATCCTGACCCCCCCTTCTATTTTGCGGCGTCTCCTGTCCGGGGAAAGGGTTCGGTCCCTTTTTCCCGGCCATCCACCCGGAAAGGCTGAGGGGAATTTCCGGAGCGGCCGATCCGTTCCTCCGGGAATCCCGTTGAAAATCCATGGAGGATAGCATATGCAGAAAATCCCCATCACCAGGGCCGGTTTTGATAAGTTAATGAAGGAACTCGATCAGTTGAAACGGATCGAAGTGCCGGCCAACATCCGCGATATCGAGGAAGCCCGCTCCCACGGCGATATCTCGGAAAACGCCGAGTACGCCGCCGCAAAGGAACGCCAGTCATTCATCCAGGGGAAGATCCAGGAGCTGGAGAACAACCTCGCCCAGTCCGTGATCGTCGATCCCGGAGAACTGGCGGGCGACCGGGCGGTTTTCGGTACCCTGGTCACCCTGGAAGACCAGAACAGTTCCGAGGTCATCAGCTATCGCCTGGTCGGTCCCTTCGAATCGGATATCGGAAAGTCCCAGATCTCCATCACCTCGCCCATCGGGAAGGCCCTGGTCGGAAAACGAGTCGGGGACGAGGTGACGGTGAAGACGCCCGGGGGGGTCCGCCAGTTTGAAATTCTCGACATTTCGATTCAGTGACGGGAACCCGCTCCTTTTAGAGATACCGGCCGAAATCGAGGGTTTTCTTGTGAACGGCCAGCGAAAGCCGGTCCTGAACGAAGTCGTGGGGGCCCTCCCGGAAGGGAACATGGACCAGCCGGGTGTCCGTCACCACGGTGCGGATCCCCGGAAGGTGCGGAAAGAGGATCTTTTTTGCGAGGGTGGCGTGGGCCAGAACCACGGGGATTCCCTGGACGGCTTCTTCCGCCGGCAGGGTGACGGGGTGAAGCCGCCCCCGCGCGGGGCCCGTCTCCAGAGGGGCCGGATCCTGATGAAGGGTCATATGCCGGGACAGCCGGAGGAAATCGTCCGGCCGGATCTTGAAGGCCGGAATCCAGAATGACAGGGGGCCGTCCCGCCATTCCGGACGGAGGGCCACAGGCTGGTTGGTCGCCCGGATGAAATCCGCGAAGGAGGAAAGGGTCAGGGGACCTTCGATCTTTGCGGCGATTTTCCAGAAAGGCAGGTAAAGAGGCGTCCCCCTTTCCATCGGTGCCGTTTCCGCCGTGACCTCCCGGAAGGCGGCATCCGACGCCGACCATGCCCGCCGGCAGTTTTCGCAGAAAAGAACGACGCTTTCCCGATCGCCTGAGAGATTCCACCCGCATTCAGGGCAGATCGTGGCGAGGAAACGGGGCGTCCAGGGCGTTTCTTCCCCCGGAGGCGCCGGCAGGTCGGTCTCTTCCCCTCCCGCCAGGCACACCGTTTCCCCTGTGATCCCGTCAGCGAGGGCCCCGTTTTCCCGCCGCTCCAGGGGAAGGTACAGGAGGCTTACCGTCTCCCCGATGGACGCCTGGAGGAAAATGTTTCGCCTTTGCAGCGGGAGGGCGGTTTCTTCCGCCCTTCCTATGATCCGGGAAACATCCACGATGTTTTTCAGAAACCGTCCCGGGAGGGCGGGGGTCCTGAACGCCAGTTTCAGGGCCTGGGGCCGGAGTCCCAGGGAAAAGGGAAGTCCCGGCCCGGAAAAGCCGTGGCCTGTCATATCCACGACCCTCCCCTCGACGGATTCCCCGGCACAGACGAACACGCTCCCCCGGAAGCGGACATAGGGGACCCACAGAAGGGGCCGGTCCATCCGGGCGGGAGGCAGGACGTAGCGGATGGGCCCGTCGCTGTGCAGAAAGTTTTGGACACCGCAAAACGGACAGGGGAGGATCCGGTGAGTCTCCTGGAAATCGAAAGGCCCCCCGCACTGGGGGCACTCATGGCGGATCGTCAGGGCCATTCAGCGTAATTTCTCGCCGCACTGGTTGCAGAAAAGGGATCCGGGAAGGTTTTCCCCGTGACACTTGGGGCAGGAGGGGGGCTCCCTCCGGAGGTCCACGGGTTTACCGCAGCGGGGACAGAACCGCCCGTTGGGGGGAAGGTTCTTTCCGCAGTCCCGGCACTGATCGAAAACGATCTGCTGGTGACCGCAGTGCGGACAGAAGCGGGATTCGGGGGAAAGGGGATGCCGGCAGTCCGGGCAGACCCCCTGGAGGGGCGGTCCGGCGGCATTCTCTCTTCCCTGGAAGACCCCGGAGAAGAGGGCGGGCATCATGAAGCCCATCCCCAGCCCCAGTCCCGATCCCGCCTCTCCCCCTGACTCGGCGGCTTTCTCCATGGCCATGGCGGCTTTCATCCGGACCAGCCGGTCCAGATCCTGGATGACGCCCAGCCGGCTTTTGTCGTCGATCGCTTTCTGGACGTCCGGGGGCGGGGTGATGGAACCGATATACAGCTGCCGGAGAGCGAGGCCGAAATGGCTGAGATCCTCCCGCAGGCGGGTCTGGAGGCCGGCGGAGAGTTCATCGTACCGGCCGGGGAGATTGAAAAGGGTGTCCAGGTGTTCCCCCAGGTGGTCGTTGAACCGGGAGACGATCACCCGCCGGAGGTACTCCTCGATTTCACCGGTGGTGTAGATGCCCATGGTTCCCACCAGGGTATTGATGAAGAGGACGGGCTGAACGATCTGGAGGTTGAAAACCCCATGGGCTCTCAGGCGAATGAGGCCAAGCTCGGAATCCCGGAAAGCCACGGGATCCCGGGTTCCCCATTTCAGGTTGGCGAATATCTTCATGTTCACCATGTAGACTTCCGCCCGCAGCGGGCTCGTCATGGCCCAGGGGATGGCGAGGATTTTCGTGAGGATGGGAATGTTTCCCGTGGTCAGGGTGTGCCGGCCGGGTCCGAAAGCGTCATACGACTTTCCCTTGTAGAACAGGACGGCCGCCTGGCTTTCCCGGACGATGAGCTGGGCCCCGAGTTTGACTTCGCCGGAACCCCCTTCGGGGATCCGATGCACCATTTCCTTTCCCGTTTCGTCGAACCACTCGATGACTTCGAGAAAAACCAGATTGTCCTTTCCCATGGATGTTCCCTCCCGCCGATAGACCCTTTATTTATATGACAAGCCTCCGGGAGAGTGCAAGGGGAAATCGGCCCATGGCCGCTTTCCCCTTGATTCACGGGGCCGAATTACGTTGACACCTCCCGGAACGGATGGTACTTTGAGACCACTTTCATGTCCCGTCAGGGGGAAAAGGAGAACCATGGTCCGGAGCCGTTTTTTTCACGCCGGAAGCCCTAAAGATAAAGACCGGATGAAAGGGAATCCGGCGGCGGCGGAAATCGACCAGGGATTTTATTACATGTACCTCGTCCTGGGCATCCAGGTCCTCTTTCTTTTCGCCCTCCTCACCATCATGATGCTGGTCGGCAAGGTGCTCTCCATGCCCTGGTGGGTCTTTCTCCTCCTGTTCTTCGGAGCCATCGGGGGCTGCGTTTTTCTCTATATGAGAATCAAGAAGAAATTCAAGGACCTGAAGAGGTCGATCAAGGAAACGCTGGAAGATGTGGACCTTTCCGGCAAAAACTATGAAATCAGAATCATGGGGGGCGTTCTCACCCTGCGGGTGGAGCAGAATTCCCAGAGGATGATTGAATCCAGACCCGTTCAGCCGCTCCTGGAAGACAAAACCTTCGATCTTACCCCGGAAGAGAAGGGTGAGGGCGGATCGGGAGGCGACAACAAAAAATCCGGGAACGGAAAGACCTGACCTGCCGGCCGGCCATGACGCTCAGGCTTTTCAGCGGGAACCGCCTGGAACGGCTTTCCGAGGCCCTTGCGGAAATCCTTCGGGACCCTTTGCCCTCTCCCCTGGAAGAGGAGCGATTTGTCGTCCAGAGCGGCGGGATGTCCCGATGGGTTTCCATGGAACTCGCCCGTCTTCGGGGAGTCGCCGCCAACCTTCGTTTTTTCTATCCCAACGAGTTTTTCGACTTCCTGCACCGGCGGATGTTCCCCGATGTTTCCGACCCGGCCGGCCTGGACCGGGAAATTCTCCCCTGGCGGGTTCTCGGTCTTCTGGCCTCCCTTTCCCGGGAGGAGGCTTTCCGGCCCATCCGCAACTATTTAGCCGATGACGGAGACCCGCTGAAAAATCTTCAACTGGCCGACCGGATCGCCGACACCTTCGACCAGTACCTGCTCTACCGTCCCGACTGGATCTTCCGCTGGGAGGAGGGGGAGGAGGATCACTGGCAGGCGAAGCTCTGGCGGGCCCTTGTCGGAAGCGGCGGGGCGGAACACCGGGCCGGGCGGGGCCGGGCCCTTCTGAAAGCCCTTCGGAATCGTCCCGTTCCCTTGGACCGGCTGCCTCAAAGAGTGTCCGTTTTCGGGATTTCCACCCTGCCCCCCTTTCACCTCGAAATCCTCGCCGCCCTTGGGGAGTTCCTGGAAGTGAATCTTTTTCTCCTCAATCCCTGCCGGGAATACTGGGGGGGGATCCTTTCCGAAGCCGAAATGGGAAGGCTTGCCGGAAAAGCCGGCCATGCCGTTTCCGAGGAAGACCTTCACCTGGAAAAAGGAAACAGCCTCCTCGCTTCCTTCGGTACCCTGGGGAGGGATTTCTTCGACAGGATTTATCAATACGCCGTTGAAGACATCCCCCTTCACGAAGATCCGGGGGAGGAAACGCTCCTCAGGTGCCTCCAGTCGGACATCCTTGGCCTCCGGGAAAGAGAGGGAAAGGAAAAGAAGACGCTTCTTCCCGGTGACCGATCCCTTTCCATTCATTCGCTCCACGGGCCCATGCGGGAGATGGAGGCGCTTCGGGACATTCTTCTCGATGGTTTCGACGGCGATCCGGGGCTTCTGCCCCGGGATATCCTCGTCATGACCCCGGACATTGAAAAATACACTCCTTACATCCAGGTTGTCTTCGGCCGGCCGGGAGAGGCCCCCGCCATCCCCTATGCCATCGCCGACCGCACCCTGGGGAAGGAATGCAGGCTCGCCGATCATTTTTTCGCCCTTCTGGATCTGCCGGACAACCGGTTTGCCGTGACCGGGGTCCTTCCTCTTCTCGAATTCCCCATGGTCCAGAGGCGGTTTCAGCTCGGTCCGGAGGACGTGGAGCGGATCGGCGAATGGATTCTGGAGACGCGGATTGCCTGGGGGATGGATGAAAAGGACAAGGGATCGAGAGGATTGCCCCCGTTTCGGGAAAACACCTGGCGGGCCGGCCTGGATCGGCTTCTTTTGGGCTATGCCCTGCCGGGACAGGGGGACAGGATCTTTGCCGGTATTCTGCCCTGCGATTCCGTGGAAGGCCGGGAGGCGGCCGTCCTCGGTCAATGGATGGAGTTCATGGAATGTCTCGCCCGGTCCGCGGCCGGCCTGGAAGAGCCGAAGCCGCTGGCGGCCTGGGGCCGTTTTCTCGAAGATCTCCTGGAACGGTTCTTTCTTCCCCGGGAAGAAGAGGAACGGGACTACCGGGTCCTCACGGACATCTTTCGCGGACTGGAAAAGATTGAAGAGGCGTCGCGGTACGGGGGCCTTCTCGATCTTCGCGCCCTCCGATGGCTCCTGTCCCGCGCCCTGGAATCGAGGGGCTTCGGGTTCGGGTTTCTCACCGGGGCCGTGACCTTCTGCGCCATGGTGCCCATGAGAAGCATCCCTTTCAAAGTCGTCTGTCTGGCCGGCATGGACGGCGAGTCCTTTCCGAGGGAATCCCATCCGCCGGGTTTCGATCTCATGAGCCGCCGTCCCCGTCCCGGGGACCGGTCGAGGCGGATGGACGACCGGTACCTCTTCCTGGAGGCCCTGTTGTCCGCCCGGGACCGTCTCATCATCACTTACGGGGGGCGGGACCTCCGGGACAACGCGAAACTGCCGCCTTCCGTCGCGGTGAGCGAGCTTCTCGATTACATAGAAGGAAATTTCGTCCCGGCAAAGGGGAAGATTCCGGAAAACGTCGTGACGGAGCACCGCCTTCAAGGGTTCAATCCCGCCTATTTCAGGGAAAAGGGCAAACTGTTCAGTTACTCCGAAACGGCCTGCCTCGCCGCCTCGCGGCTTCTCGGGAAGAAAACGGCGCCGGAACCCTTTTTTACCGGGAGGCTTCCCGAACCCGGTCCCGAGTGGCGGGAGGTCTCCCTGGAGGACCTGGCCCGGTTTTTTGCCCACCCCGTCCGGTTTCTCTTGACCCGGCGGCTGGGCATCCATCTCGGCGGCCGGGAGACGGCGCCGAGCGACCGGGAGCCCATGGAACTGGAAAACGGCCTGCCCCGGTATCTTTTCGAAAGCGACCTCGCCCGCCGGAAGGACGGCGGGGAAGATCTGTCCCGGCTGTATCCCGTTTTACGGGCTGCCGGTGTCCTGCCCCACGGGACCCCCGGGATCTGGACCTACGGAAAAAGCTGCCGGACCGTTGAAAATTTTTTCCGGACGCTCCTGACATACCGGAAGGGGGAACGGACTGAAGCCCTGAACGTCGATCTTACCCTGGGGGGCTTTCACATGACCGGCCGGGTCGACGGGCTTTTCCGGGACCGGGCCCTCCGGTACCGGTTCGGCCGGGTCCGGATGGCGGACCGCCTGTCCGCCTGGATTTACCATCTGGCCCTGAACGCCCGGGAAAATGAAGGGTTTCCGGGCGAGACTCTCCTCGCGGGAAGAAAGGAAGGGAAAAAAGAGGAGGTGGCCCTTTACGTTTTCCGGGCCGTTCCCGACCCTTTTCCCCTCCTGGAAGACCTGCTGTCTCTTTACTGGCAGGGCCTTCAGGCCCCCCTGCTTTTCTTTCCCGAAACATCCGGAGCTTACGGAAACCTTCTTTTCCGGAAAGGCGGGTCTTCCGGGGAAGCCCTCGGGGCGGCGCGCAGGGCCTGGGAACCTCGTGAATACGGCTCCCCGGGAGAAGGGGAGGACCCTTACCTGGATTTCTGCTTCCGAGGCACCCTGCCCTTCGGGGATCCCTTCCGCGCCACGGCGGAGAAAATCCTCGAACCCTTTCTTTTTTACGAAGAGGAGAGAAAATCATGACGGAACCGGAGATTTTCTCCCTCAACGAATGTCCCCTTGAGGGATCCACCCTCATCGAAGCCAGTGCGGGAACGGGGAAAACCTACGCCATCGCCGGGCTCTTCATCCGCCTCCTTCTCGAAAAGCGCCTCGAGGTGAGCCAGATTCTCGTCATGACCTTTACGGAAGCCGCCACGGCGGAACTGAGGGACCGGGTCCGTTCAAAGATCCGGGAGGCTCTCGCCGCCTTTTCCGGAGGACCGGCGGAGGATTCCTTTATTCGGGATATCGTCGCCTCCCGGACGGATCCGGCGGAAGCCCGGAACCGCCTTCTCCGGGCGTTGCGGACCTTCGACCAGGCGGCCATCTTCACCATCCACGGGTTCTGTCGCCGGGTCCTCCGGGACCGGGCCTTTGAAAGCGGCGGCCTCTTCGACACGGAACTCATCACCGATCAGGAGGATCTGAAACGGGAGATCGTCGAGGATTTCTGGAGAAAGACCCTTTCCGGCGCGTCCCCCCTCCTCGTACATTTCGCCCTGAATCGAAAATTTTTTCCCGGTGACCTTCTGTCCCTTCTCCCCGGCGACACGGCGCGGTGGAATCTCGAGGTTCTTCCCCGGGAGGCGGTTCCCGAAACGGCCGGGGCGGAACAGGCTTACGGGGACGCCTTCCGGGATGTCGCCCGGTCCTGGGGCACGGACCGGGAGGAGGTCAGCCGGCTCCTGGGCCATGAGGGCCTGAAGAAAAATATGTATTCCGAGTCCAGGGTTCGGGCCTGGCTCTCGGCCCTGCAGGCGTTCCTGGACTCGGACGGAAACGATCCCGATGCCGCCTCGGCGGTCGGCCCCTTCACGACGACCCGGATCGAAGCCGCCCTGAAGAAGGGCGCCGCCTTTCCGGGACACCCCTTCTTTTCCCTCTGCGACGGGCTTCGGGAGAGGGCGGAGGCCCTCCTCGAGGCCTTCGGGGGCGTTTTACTGGGGTGGAAGCGGGCCCTCATTCTCGGGGTGGACGATGGGTTGATGAAAAGGAAGGCGGAAAGAAACGTCCAGTCCTTCGACGATCTTCTGACACGCTTCCTTGCCGCCCTCGGCGCGTCCGGCGGGGAATCCCTGGCCCGGCCGGTCCGGGAGCGTTTCCGGGCGGCCCTCATCGACGAGTTCCAGGACACCGATCCCATTCAATACGGCATCTTCCGGACCCTTTTCGGAGAGGGGCGAAGCACCCTCTTTCTCATCGGGGACCCCAAGCAGGCCATCTACGGGTTCCGGGGAGCGGACATTTTCACCTATCTGGCCGCCGCGTCGGAGGTGGACAGGCGGTACACCCTTGACCGGAACTGGCGGTCCACGCCCCGCCTCGTCCGGGCCGTCAACACCCTGTTTTCCCGGGCCGCACGCCCTTTTCTCTTCGAAGGCATCGCCTTTCATCCCGTAAAGCCCGGGAGGGCCGGCGAGGAGGGCCCCGGGACGGCCGGGGGACCCCTCCGGATCTGGTTCCTGCCCGCCTCGGACTACCGGGAGGACGGCCGCGCCATGGCGAAGGAGGACGCCCGGCGGATCGTTTCCCGGGGGGTGGCCCTGGAAATCCGGCGGCTTTTGCGGGAAGAAGCGCCTCGGGACGGAAAGGCGGGCTTTCGGGAGGGGGACGTGGCGGTCCTCGTCCGGACAAACCGGGAGGCCCGGATCGTCCAGGAGGAATTGAGGCGGCTGGGACTCCGGGGGATTCTGTACAGCACGGGAAACATTTTCGAGACCCGGGAGGCCCTGGAGATGGAACGGATTCTCCGGGCCGTGGCGGATCCCGAACGGGAAGGGGCGATCCGGGTGGCCCTGGCCACCGACGTCTTCGGTTTTTCGGCGGGGTCCCTCTGGGCGGCCCTGGAAGACGAAGAGGCCTGGAACGGGTGGACCGTCCGGTTCCGGGAATACCGGGACCGCTGGTATGACCGGGGCTTCATGGCCATGTTCCGCCAGGTCCTCGATCGGGAGGGGGGGATCCTCCGGCTCATGGCTTTCCCGGACGGGGAAAGGCGGGTGACCAACCTGTTGCACCTTTCGGAAATCCTCCACGGGGAGGAGGCGGCGTCCCGGCGGTCCCCTCCCCAGTTGATCAAATGGCTTTCCGGGAAAAGGGCTCCCGGGACCCCGGACCGGGAGGAGGACCTCATGCGCCTCGAAAGCGACGAGGACGCCGTTCGCATCGTGACCATCCACAAGAGCAAGGGGCTCCAGTATCCCGTCGTGTTCTGCCCCTTTCAATGGGAGGGGCTCCGGGACCGGAAAACGGGCGGGCCCGTTTTTTTCCATGACCGGGGAAAGGGGTTCCGCCCCGTCCTGGACCTCGGGTCGGCGGCGTGGCACGATCACGGGATCCTGGCGGAAGAGGAGGAACGGGCGGAGCTTCTCCGCCTTTTCTACGTGGCCGTCACCCGGGCCCGGGAGCGCTGTTACGTGGTCTGGGGTTCCTTCAGGAGCGGGGACACGTCGGCGCCGTCCTGGCTGCTTCATGGCGGCCGTCCCGCTTCCGACGAGGAGCTCCGCGGGGAACTGGAACGGCTTCAATCCCGGGCTCCCGATGCCATCGCCCTTTCCGGCATGCCCGCGGAGGAAGGAAACGCCGTCGGCGAGGTTCCGGGGGGGCCGCCCCGCCTCGCCCGGCGGACCTTCACGGGGACCGTCGATGCCACCTGGCGGCTTGCGAGCTTCTCTTCCCTCGTGTCCGACGATCCGCATGGACCGGAGACGGCGGACCGCGACGGAACGCCGGCGGAAAACAGGCCGGAGGGCCTCCCCGTTGCGGAACGGGGCGTCGACATGGCGGCGTCCTTCCCCCGGGGAACGAAAGGGGGCGTCTTTTTTCACGATCTTTTGGAACATTATGATTTTAAATGGGAAAATGAAGATGAACCGGAAAGGCTCGTGGCGGAGAAACTCCGGGACCACGGCTTCGATCTTTCCTGGAAGGGGGAGGTTCTGGCCATGATGCGCCGTGTTCTCGCCCTTCCCATGGATCCCCGCCGGGAGGACTTCACCCTTGCCCGGATTCCCGTCGAAAACCGGTTGAACGAACTGGAATTTTATTTCCCTCTGAAGAAAATCACGGCGCCGTCGCTGAGGCGGCTTTTTCAGACCCGGGTCGATTTTCCCGGCCCGGCGGGGCTGGAGGAGTCCCTGGGCCGTCTCCGTTTTTCCGTCACCCGGGGTTTTCTCAAGGGATTCATGGATCTCGTCTTTCTTTTCGAAGGAAAATACTATCTCGTGGACTGGAAATCCAATTTTTTGGGTCAGCGCACGGAGGATTACGGATTGGGTCCCCTGACCCGGGCCATGGTGGAAAACCGCTACGTCCTCCAGTACACCCTCTATACCGTGGCCCTGCACCGGTACCTGGCTCTGAGGCTTCCCGGGTATGATTACGGAACCCATTTCGGCGGGATCCGGTACATTTTCCTCCGCGGGGTGGATCCGGCGAAAGGAAGCGACTACGGGATCTTCAGGGACAAACCTCCGGGGATGTGGATTGAAACGCTCTGCGATGCCCTCCTGGATTTCCCGGGAGGAGGCCCGTCATGACCGGCCGGCTCATGGAGGAAGGGGATGTCCGGCTGCTCCGGGACCAGGGCTTTTTCGATTCCCTGGACATTCATTTCGCCCGGCTCATGGAACGCCTTTGCGGCGGCGCCTCCCTTGAAGTGTTAATCGCCGCGTCCCTGGCGAGCCGGGCGACCCGGCTGGGAAACATCTGCTTTCCCCTTTTCGAGGCGGCCGGCCGGCCCCTTCCCGGGGCCGGGAACCTTCCGGGAGGTCCCGTGGCCTGTCCCCCCCTGGAGCTCTGGACGACCCGTCTCTGGGAAACTCCGGTGGTGGGACGTCCCGGGGAGGAGGGTAAACCCCTCGTCCTGGATTCGAAGGGTCGCCTTTACCTCTATCGTTACTGGCGTTATGAGAAGGATCTCGCATCGGCGATCCTGGGACGGGTTTCGCGGGGGAGGGAGGAGGCGGATCTCCTTCGATGGAAGGAGCCCCTGGAACGCCTGTTCCCGCCCGTGGCGGGCGAACCGGTGGACTGGCAGAAGGTGGCCGCCCTCATGGCCGTTTCGGGGGCTTTCACCGTCCTGACGGGGGGTCCGGGAACGGGGAAAACCACGGTGGTGGCGAAGATTATCGCCCTGCTCCTGGAATCCGGGGGAAGAGGGCTCCGGATCGCCCTGACCGCTCCCACGGGCAAGGGGGCGGTGCGGATGGAGGAGTCGATCCTTCAGTCTCTGGAAAAGCTGGACCTCCCCCCGGACCTGAAAGAGGTTTTTCCCCGGGAAGCGGCAACCCTTCACCGGCTCCTGGGGGCTTCCCGGGGGACGGCCCGATTCCGGCACCATGAAGGGAACCCCCTGCCCTTCGACGCCGTCGTCGTCGATGAGGCCTCCATGGTGGACCTGCCCCTCCTCTCGCGGCTTGTGGGGGCCCTCAAGGCCGACGCCCGGATCATTCTTCTGGGAGACAAGGATCAGCTCGCCTCCGTGGAGGCGGGGGCCGTCCTGGGGGACATCTGCGATACCGGCCGGTTCCACGGGTATGCCCCGGATTTCCGGAAAGCCGTGGGGCGCGTCGCCCGCTGCGTTCCCGAAGCCCTTCCCGGGGAGACCGATCCCCCCCCCATGGCCCATGCCGTGGCGGAACTCCGGAAGAACTGGCGCTTTCATGAACAAAGCGGCATCGGAATGGCCAGCCGGGCCATCCGGGAAGGAGAGGGCGACCGGGCGGTTTCCCTTTTTAAAAGCGGGAACCATGGGGATCTTCTGTGGAAGGCGCCGCCCCGGCCGCGGGAACTCCGGGCGTTCCTGAAACCGCTTGTCCTGGCCCGTTACGGCCGTATGCCCGGTTCGAGAGATGTGGGGGAGATCTTCGGATTGTTCAATGCGTTCCGGATCCTCTGCGCCGTCAGGGAGGGGCCTTACGGGGTGGATTCCGTGAACGCCCTGGTGGAGGGGATCCTCCGGGAGGAAGGTGCCATCGGGGCCGGGGGTCGATGGTACGAGGGACGGCCCGTCATGGTGACGGTAAACGATTATCGACTCGGCCTCTACAACGGGGACGTGGGGATCGTTCTTCCCGACGGAGGCGGCCCGGGAGACCGGAAGGCATACTTCCTTCTTCCCGGCGGCGCCCTTCGGAAGGTTCACCCCCTGCGCCTGCCGGAGCATGAGACGGCTTTCGCCATGACCGTTCACAAGAGTCAGGGCTCCGAGTTCGACGAGGTCGCCCTGGTTCTTCCCGACCGCCCCCTCCCCCTTCTGACCCGGGAACTTCTGTATACGGCGGTGACCCGGGCGAAAAAGCGGATCACCATCCTCGGGACGGACCCCGTTTTACGGGAAGCCGTCTCCCGCCGCACCAGGAGGGATTCCGGACTCCGGGATCTCCTCTGGGATCGAGACGGCGTTTAAGACGCGGGATTTTCCTTTTCGAGGAAGTCCGCGGGGATGCGCCAGATGTTCCAGCCGAGACCCCGGGAAGACCTGAAATAGATGAATTTCCCGTCCCGGGACCACCGGGGCATGTCATCCCGGGAGAGGTTCGTTGTGAGCTGCCGGGTGAGATAATCCCTTAAACCCAGGACATAAACATCCGCCGTTTCCGGTTTTCCGGGGACCTGCTTGGTGAAGGCGATGTATCGACCCGACGGGTCGGCGCAGGGCTGGAGGCAGTCCTTCTCCGTGTCGGAGGCGATTTCGGTGAGGAGAGAGCCGTCGGTTCTGCAGGTCCACAGGGCGAATCTTCCCGTGTCGTCATCGGGAGCGGAAAAGAGGATCGTTTCATTGTCGATCCAGCCCCCGTCCCCCCCCCTTGTCAGGCGGGTGGGCAGTGCCCCGTTGGCTTCCGAGTACCAGAGGGACGGGACCTCCTCGTAGACTTCCCGTTCCGAGAAAAGAAGTTTTTTCCCGTCGGGAGATTCCACGGGCCCCCGGTAGGCGAAAGCGGGCGAACCGATGCGGGTGATTCCTCCCGGAGAAAGGCTGGGAATGCGCCAGATATGGCATTTCTGCTCGTCCGTCTTTTCAGCGGCGGCCCCCCGGCGGGATGCGAAATAGATAAAATCGCCCCCGGAGGAAAAACTCGGATCGATATGAAGAAAGGCTGTTTTCGTGAGCCGGATATTGCCGGAAGAACGGAAAATCCACAAGTCCGACCCTCTGAAGGGGACGCTTCCCTTTTCATCCTCGTCCGCCCTGTTCGGAAGGGACAAAACGATCATGTTTTCCGGCCCCAGGGCATAGGAAAAGAAAAACCGGCCTACCTGAGCGTATTTCTGCGGTGTCAGAAGCGCTTCCATGCCCCCGTCGGCCGTCCCTTTCTCCGCTTCCTCTTCCCGGGAGGACGGAATCAGCGCCAGGGCGCCCTTTTCCAGGTTCACCTTTTCTTCTTCGTGAAACACCGGGACCGTTCCCTTCGGGACTTCCGTCCGGACGGAGGCGGCGCACGCGGAAAGTCCTGCGACAAGGATCAGGACAAGACACTTCACCTTCATCATGTCATCCCCCTTTTCTCATATCTGATATTCATTCATTACAGGATTTTCTTTTATTCCTGCAAGCGGAAACTCACGATCCCGCCGGCCCGACCTCGATGGTCACTTCCACGGACGGCGGGGTCGTCTCGGTGAATCGGGTATCGGGAGGCAGCACAAGACGGGGTTTCACGGTCATCGTTTCCTTGATCTCGCCGAGATTGACCGGTTCCGTCAGGAGACGGATGGATTTCTTCCCGTTGACCGGGGACAGAACGGGCACGACTTCCGGCCGGACGGTGATCTGTTTCAGCTGAAGCCCGCCGGGAAGGTCGCCGGCCGTCTGAACCTTGACGATCCCGTCCATGAGACCGAGCTTCTTGGCCGACAGGGGGATCCGCGAGGGATCGAAGCGGACCAGGGACAGGTTGGAGGGAAGCTTGATCTGGCTTTCGTGAAGAGCGGCATACTGCTTTCCTTCCTTCAGGTCCGTCATGTCGAGGATGATTTTCAGCGAATCGGGATTGATGAGGGAAAAAGCCTGGGCGCTGCCTTCCAGGGTGACTTTGGATTCCTTCGGCACGGGCTCTTCGAGGATCCAGTCGGCGGGAATACTCCGGTATACCAGGGGCACGGTGAAATCCTTCCGGATGCTTTCCCCGGGCGTGGTGAAAACGACCCACAGGCCGAAGGCCAGGACGACGGCCATGACTTTCTGCCAGGTGTTTTGACGGATCCACTGGCGGAAGGACCATTCCTCTTTTTCCGGCGCCGGCCTCCGGTAGAACTGGCGGACGGTGTCTTTCAAGTCGTCCATATTATTGATTTTCCGGAGAAGTCCCTCCCGGGCGAGAGAAACCGCTTCCCTTTCCTCCGAAACGACGACGCACAGGGCGTCGGAACGCTCGGTAAGGCCGATGGCCGCCGTGTGCCTGAGACCGTAGTTTCCGATTTTTTCCCCGTCCAGGGAAAGGGGGAGGTGGCAGCCGAATTTGCTCACCCGGCCGTCCTCGATGACGACGGCCCCGTCATGTCCGTCCGAGTGGGGATCGAAAAGGCTCTCCAGAAGGGGGCCGCTCAGCCTCCCGTCCAGGGGGACCCCCCCCTTCAGGTGGCGGTCCAGATGATCGTTGCCCCTGAGAACGATGAGGGCGCCGTAGCGCTTTTTCATCAGGACGGGAACGGTCTGGCCGAGGACGTCCATGACCTGGTAGGCATAGACGGCTTGTCGTCGCTTCTTCATGAAACCCCAGGTGGCCAGCCTCTCGAAGAAAAGACGGAGGTCTTCCTGAAAGATGACCACCAGGGCGATGAGGAGAATGGCGAAAAACCCCTGGAGAAGATACACCGTCAGATAGAGCTGGAACTGCCTGGCCAGGATATAGACGAGCCCCAGCATGGTGATGCCGATGAAAACAAACCGGGAAGTGGTTTTCCAGAACCAGATGAGGACCGTGTAGATGAAAACGGAAATGATCAGGATGTCGACCAGGTCCCGAATCCCGAAATTGGAGAGAAGTTCGATGAGATGAAACCGCTGAGCCGAGTCGATGAAGAGGTTCATTTTGTTATTTCCCTGTATCGAGGGTGGCTTCGAAGCCGCCTGGAGGTTCGAGGGTTTACAGCACCCCCGGAAGGGGGGACCATGATCCTGAGAGGCCTCACCGGAGAAGGTCCCCTCGGGGATGAAAAAGTCGGGCGTGAGAAAAAAACGGCCATCCGTGGCTTTTTTACCATAACGGGAAAAATATTACCACTCCGGCGGCCGATAAGAATTGAAGATTCCTGGACGATTGAAGATCTGATCCTTGACAGAAGACGGCCCCTTTGGTTATGTTGAGTCACTTTACCGAGATGAACGGGACGGAAGGCTTCGATGAATACCTTTGAATCCATGAAGAACGATCTCCTGACTTTGAACCGGAACATCCATTCGCTGTTCGTGAATGCAAAAATGATACCGGGCATAACGGCCTTTCCCTTCGAAGACGGAGATAAAATCAGCCGGACCGTGGAGGAGCAGATCCGGGAGGACGTCCTTCGCGTGGCTGTCGTGGGGGCCATCAAGTCGGGAAAGAGCACTTTCGTGAATGCTTTCCTGGGGGGGGACTACCTCAAACGGGGGGCGGGGGTCGTCACGTCCATCGTCACCCGGGTCCGGAAGGGGGAGGAATTGGAGGCCCGTCTCGACTTCAAGTCCTTCCAGGAAGTGAACGGGGAGATCAACGAGGCCCTTGTTCTTTTTCCCGCCCTCGATGACGGGGCGGAGAGACAGGAGATCGATATTCGCCGGGAAAAAGACCGGGAGAGCCTGGCGGCCCTTCTGGCCTCTCTGAACTCGGACCGGCTTCTTGACGAGGATTCCCTCGATTCCAACGTTGTCCTCCTCTCCTCTTGCCTCAAGGGGTATGACCGGGTGAAGGACATCCTGGCCTGGGACGAGAAAATTCAGCATTTTAAAGGGGATGAATTCGAACAGCACCGGGATTTCGTCGGGGATGACAGCCTTTCCGTCTATCTCCGGGACGTGGAACTCCGGATCCCCCGCCCGGGGAACCTGGACGACAACATGGAAATTGCCGACTGCCAGGGCAGTGATTCCACCAATCCCCTTCATCTCGCCATGATTCAGGACTACCTCCTGCGGACCCATCTCATCCTTTATCTGGTGAGCAGCCGGACGGGGATCCGCCAGGCGGACCTCAAGTTCCTTTCCATGATCCGGAAAATGGGGCTTCTGGAGAACATTTTTTTCGTCGTCAACGTGGATTTCAATGAACACGAAAGCGTGAATGATCTTCGAAATCTCATCGACCGGGTCCGGGAGGACCTGGCGGTGATCCGGGAAAAACCGGACGTCTTTGCCTATTCCACCCTCTACGACCTTCTCCGCAAGGAGGAAAAAAGCCTTTCGGCAAAGGAAACGGCCCGGTTGAAACAGTGGGATGACGACAGGGAGATGGCGTCTTATTCGGAAGGGGGGCGGCGCCGTTTTGAAACCCTCTTCCGGGAAAAGCTGACCCGGGACCGGGTTCTCCTTTTATTGAACAACCATGTGGAACGGCTTGGGGTGGCCGTCACGGGGCTTTCCGACTGGGTGAATTTCACCAGGGACCTCCTGACGGCGAACCGGGGGAATGTTCGTGACATTGTGGACAGGATACGGAAGGAACAGGATCAGGTGAATCGCATGACCGCCATGATCCGGGATACCCTGGACGGGACTTCCCAGAAGATCAAGGGAGAACTCCAGAGGGATATTGACGGATTCCTCGATCCCCATTTCGGAGAAATCGTCAAAGGGATTCAGGCCTTCATCCGGAAGGAATCGACACCCTACGGGGGAATGAATGACGACATCGAAGGCATGGGCTTTTCCGCCACCCTTTATAAATCCTTTCAACATTTCAAGCGTTCCCTGGATCTTTACATGGCGGAAACGGTCAATCCCCGGCTCGTTCAGTTCATCCGCCAGGAGGAGAAAAAAGCGGCGGACCGTCTCGCGGAGATCGCCGGCCCCTATCAGTCCATGGTCCGGGACACCCTGGAGCGGTATGAGGAAACCCTGAAAAAAGCGGGCGGCACGCCGGCCGGCCACCCGCCGCTGGAGAACTTCTCTTTGAATCCGGAGGTCATCCGCCGCCAGTCCGGTCTCACCGTCCCCCCCCTGGCGACGTCCCTCCACTATTCGGCGCGGATCCGCACGGAGGCTATTGTCAGACTCGGTTTTTACAATGTCCTGAGTACGCTGAAACGATGGTTTCGCAGGGAGGACGGAGAGGACGGGGAAGGGGCCCGCCATGCCCTGGACGACAGCCTGAAACGGATCCGGCGGGAAACGGAGCGGTCGGTCGTCTTCCACATGGGCAGTTACCGGGAAAACCTGAAGTACCAGTACATCTTCAAGCTGGTGGACCTGACGACGAATTATCTCTATGACCGGATCCGGGATCGATTCCGGGGGTTGACGGCGGACCTTTCGGATATCGAAAAGCTTGTGGATCAGGAAAAGGACGCGAAGGAAAAAACCCTTGGAGCCCTGGCCTCCCTGGAGGCGGAGGCCCGGGGTATTCTCGGGCATCTTCAGGAAATAAGGACCCGAATGACGACTTCGTAAGAAGTCCCGTTTCAGTTCAATTCCGGCACGGGATCCCCCGGGACGCCCGGATCAGGACAAGGATCCAGGCGAGGAGAAAAACAACCAGGCCGCCCGCGGCAACGTAAACGGACTCAAGCCCCCAGGTTTTTTCCAGCCATCCCACCAGGTAGACGGAGAAGGATCCCACACCGAAAACGAGGATGAACTTGATCCCGTAGCTGGTGCTCCGCCACCGGCCCGGGGTGAAGCGGGCGACGAGGCTGTTCTCCACGGGCTGCATCCCCAGGGCGAAAAGGATGTAGAGGGACGCCGCCACGACGAGGGGAATGTTCGTCAACAGGCTCATGAGAAAAACGAAGGGAAGGCTCAGGGCATGGAAGGCGAAATAGAGCCACCTCAGGTCAAAACGGTCCGCCAGCCGGCCGCCGATGAGCTGGCCGATGATCCCGATGAAATAGATGAAAGAGGCCAGGAGCGTGGCGGCCAGTGTTTTCACCCCCGCCGTGTTTTCGGGCTGGAATTGCCGGAAAAGGTCCCAGAGGAAGCCGGCCCTGTATTCCAGGTAGGCGGGTAAAATAAGGCTGTTCCCCCGGTAAACGAGGCCGGCGAGGGTCATGACGACGCAGAGAATGAGAAAATATCTTCCATGGTGGTTTGAGGTTCCGCCGCCGGCGGGCGTTTCATTTTCCTCGGGCCGGACGGGCCGCTCGTCGATGGGGACGAACCGGAGGAAGAGCCCCCAGAGAAGACAGATCCCCCCGATGACGACATAGGTGAGCCTCCAGCCGAAGAGCCAGTTGAGAAGGCCGGCGGTGAAGGGGGCGCTCACCATCCCGATGTTGCCGAAGGCGCCGTTGATGCCCAGGGCGGTGCCCCGGTTCCGGATGCCCATGGAAATCATTCCCATCCCGGCGGCGTGGTAGATACTGTTGAAAAAACCGATGACCCCCAGGGAAACCATCACCATCGTCGCCGACGAAGAGGCCGCCGTCAGCAGGGATCCGGCCCCGCAGCCCACGAAGAAAATGACGAGGCTCCTCCGGTTGCCGAAGCGGTCCGAGATCATGCCCCAGGGGAGGGCGGCCAGGCCGAAGAGAAGATACATGGGGAATCCCAGCTTCAGGATATCGGGCAGGTCTTTGTGAAAAGCGGCCATGAGGGGGATGGCGAGGGCCGGGAACAGGAGTTCGTAAAAGTGGGAAAAGAAATGGGCGGCACAGGTGAATAGAAGGATCTTTCGTTCGTTGGACAGGGATACTTTCAAGCCGACGGCCTCCTTTTCCGGAAGAAAGGGTTTATCGGCCCGCGGTTACAGGGAATCCATTTCATACTGGAACCGGGCGACGACGTTCAGCCGGGCGAGTTGATACGCCCGGGGCAGGGGCTGATAGGGGGCGGCCGCCCGGATCACCCGGAGGGCTTCCCGGTCCAGGATCTCTTCCCCGGAGGATTCCAGCACCCCGCTGTCGGCGAGATTTCCATCGGCGGCGATGGCGAACTGAAGCACCACCGTTCCCGCGGCACTTCTCTCCAGGGCCTCCGTGGGGTATGCCCAGTGCTCCTCGATTTCGTGTTTGACCGCCAGGAGGTAATCCCGGTATTTTGATTCGCCCCCGGTGAGGGTGACCGTGTCCTCCCGGGCGGGCGGGCCGTCCTTCCCCCCGTCGGCATTCCGGGCGGGCGGGCTGTTTTCATTTTTCTGCGGCAGAGCCGGAGTCTCCTCGGCGAGGTCAAGAATCAGGGGGCCTTCTCCCGCGCCGGGACCGGACAGATCGATGAACCCGGAAAGACCTAAAAGGAGCAGATGGCCGGTGAGGGACAGGGCGATGGCCGCCATGAGAAGTTTCTTCGTCATTAGGGTCCCGATGAGGATTTTTCGCTCAATATAACGGTCCGGAGAGGATTTGTACAGGGGGGATCCGTCATCATCAATCTCCAGTCATAAATCATTAATTCAAGGGGTTGCTTTTTTAACCACGGATGTTATTTTCTTGAAAAAGGAGGCGGGCCGGTGGAAACGGGCGAAGGGCGGGATGAATTCTACATGAGAATGGCCATCGAGGAGGCCCATCGGGCCCGTGAGGAGGACGAGGTCCCTGTGGGGGCCGTCCTGGTTGGCGGGGAAGAGGTCCTCGCCAGGGCCCATAACCGTTCCATTTTTATGAAAGATCCCACCGCCCACGCGGAAATCCTGGCCATTCGCCGGGCGGCGGAGGTCCGGAAAAACTACCGGCTTCCGGGAACCACCCTCTATGTGACCCTCGAACCCTGCATCATGTGCGCCGGCGCCATCCTTCAGGCCCGGGTCGACCGGCTGGTCTATGGATCCCGGGATGTCAGGGGAGGGGGGGTGGCGTCCCTGTATCGCCTCCTGGAGGACAAGAGGCTGAACCACGCGGTGCTTCTCACGGGCGGTGTTCTGGAGGGGCCCTGCCGTGAAATTTTGAGTGGATTTTTTCAAAAAAAGAGGATAAGGTGACCGTCTGTTTCGAGAGGGTGCGGAGAGGTACCGAAGTGGTCGTAACGGGGTCGACTCGAAATCGACTTGGGGGTCAAAAGCCCCCACGCGGGTTCGAATCCCGCCCTCTCCGCCATAATACGGCTCGAGGGCCGTCCTCGGGTGGATGATCGTGCGGAGGGATGTCCGAGTTGGCTGAAGGAGCACGATTGGAAATCGTGTGTACACCCTAAAAGGTGTACCGGGGGTTCGAATCCCCCTCTCTCCGCCATTAATAAAAACAAGTCTTTCGGTTGGATAGCCGGGTCCCGTGCAACAGAGGATTGTGAACCCCGTCAGATCCGGGAGGAAGCAGCGGTAGCAAGACCCTCTGTGTGCTGCGGATAAGCCTGGCTATCTTTAATTACCCGTATACTCCGGAATACCGCTCGTCTTTCCCCTTTTTACGAGTTTGCCATGGAATATCTCGTACTCGCCCGAAAATGGAGACCCCAGGTTTTTGAAGACGTGGTCGGTCAGGATCCTGTCGTCCGGACCCTGAAAAACGCCATCCGTTTCGGCCGGATCGGCCATGCCTATCTTTTCAGCGGCCCCCGGGGGATCGGAAAAACCTCCGTGGCCCGTATCCTGGCCAAGGCGGTGAACTGCCTTGAGGGCCCCGCGGAGATTCCCTGCAACGTATGCGCCAACTGCCGGGAAATAAGGGACGGCATGTCCCTGGACGTCCGGGAGATCGACGGCGCCTCCAACCGGGGGATCGACGAGATCCGGGAGCTTCGGGAAAACATAAAATTCTCTCCCGCCTCCTCCCGATACAAGGTCTATATCATCGACGAAGTACACATGCTCACCAAGGAGGCCTTCAACGCCCTTCTCAAGACCCTGGAAGAGCCTCCCCACCATGTCATCTTCCTGTTCGCCACCACGGAATATCACAAGATCCCGGCCACCATTCTTTCCCGGTGCCAGCATTTCGATTTCCGGCGGGTGTCTATCGGCCAGATGGCCGGCCAGCTGCGAAAAATCGCCGAAAGCGAAAAAATCGCCGTGAGCGACCGGGGGCTTGTCTGGATCGCCCGGGCGGCCGAGGGAAGCATGCGGGACGCCCTCAGCATTTTCGACCAGGTGATCTCTTACGGCGGTTTTGAAATTTCCGACGAAGACGTGGAAGCCCTTCTCCATCTCCAGGACCGGCGGTTTCTGTTCCGTCTCACCGAATCCGTTCTGGACCGCGATGCCGGCATATCCCTCGGAATCGTACAGGAGGCGTATTACGCCGGCGTGGATATGAAGAACTTCTACCAGCTGTTCCTCGAGGCCTTCATGCACCTTCTCCGGGTGAAGGTCACGGGAGGACAGGAAGACCTCGACCTTCCCGAGGACGAGATCCGGGATTTGAGGAGAATGGCGGAGAAATCTTCGAGGGGTCACATCCAGAGGCTGGTCGATCTCCTCCTTGGCGAGGAGGAGGGGATGCGCCGGGCCCCGGATCCCAAGCTGAACCTCGAATGTGCCGTGGTCCGCATGGCTTACCTGGAACCCCTCGTCCCCATCGGCGAGATCCTCGAGAAAGTGGCGGCCCTGGAAAGCCGGCTCCTTCAGGCCGGTGTTCCGTCCCCGCCCTCTCCGGAAAGGGAGGCCCGGACCGCTCCCCCCCCGCCGGTTCCCCGGTGCCGGGAAGAGCAGGCGCCGTGGGCCGGGACGGGCAAGGAAGCGTGGGAAACCCTCAAGGCCCATGTGAAAGGTTCGAGCCAGCCCCTCTGGTGCCGGATCGAACCGGGCGAGTTTCTCGGGTTCGAAGACGATACGTTCCGGATCGGTTTCCCCGCGAACTACGTCTTTTTCGAAGATCTCTCAACGGAGGGAAACCGGCGGCGCCTGGAAGAGATGGGCCGGGAATGTTTCGGAAAAAAGGTGAACATGTCCCTGGAACGGCTCGCCGGGGACCGGGAAAGAACATCCGACACCTCTTCCAACGGGGCCGGCCGGGGCCGTCGGGCCCAGGAGGTTCGAGCGGAAGCCCTGAACCACCCGGCGGTCCAGAAAGTCATAGATCTTTTCGAAGGCGCCTCGATTTGCGAAGTCATCCCGAAAAACGGAAATTGAAGAGGAGGTACGTCCCTTGACGAATTTTGGAAAAATCATGAAGCAGGCCCAGCAGGTCCAGGCCAGGATGATGAAGCTTCAGGAGGAACTGGCCCTGAAAACCGTGGAAGCCTCCGCCGGCGGCGGCATGGTGACGGCGGTGGTGAACGGCCGGTTCGAGGTCCTTTCCCTGAAAATTGAAAAGGATGTCGTCACGCCCGACGATATCGAGATGCTCCAGGATCTCGTCATGGCGGCGGTGAACGAGGGCCTCCGCAAGGCCCAGGAAATGGCCCAGGCCGAAATGTCCAAGATCACCGGGGGATTGCAGATCCCCGGGATGATGTAGCGGGTCGCTTTTATGACGGGATATGCACCCCCTATCCGGAGACTCATCGCGGAATTGAGCCGCCTTCCCGGGGTCGGCGAAAAGACGGCGACCCGTCTGGCCCTCCATCTTCTCAACACCTCAAAAGAAGAGGCCCTGAGGCTGGCCGAAGGCATCCGGGACGTGAAGGAAAAGATCCGTTTCTGCAAGGTCTGTTTCAATCTGACCGATGAAGAGACCTGCGCCATCTGCCGGGATGCCTCCAGGGACCGGGAAACGCTCTGCGTCGTCGAGGAGCCGGACGCCCTCATGTCCATCGAAGAAAGCGGGAGCTACCGGGGGATCTTCCATGTTCTTCACGGCGCCCTCTCCCCCCTCGACGGGGTCGGCCCCGAACAGCTCCGCCTCCGGGAGCTGGTGGATCGGATCGAAAAGGAGAACATCCGGGAAATTATCGTCGCCACGAACCCCAGCGTCCAGGGGGAAGCGACGGCGCTGCTCGTGGCCAAGCTTCTCAGGGCCAAGAATGTCTCCGTGACCCGGATCGCCCAGGGAATCCCCGTGGGAGGCGATTTGAAGTACACGGACAGGATGACCATGGCCAAGGCCATGGAATATCGGAGAACCCTTTAGGAAAACGGCCCATGCCCCCTCTTCGGGAGATTCCCGCCAAGATGATTACGGAGACGGTCCGGAAACTCTTCCTCGGGGCCAACGTCGTCCTGGGAGAGGATGTCCGGGAGGCTTTTCGGGAAGCCCTCGGGAGGGAAATTTCACCCGCCGGCCGGGAAGCTCTGGAAAAAATCCTCGAAAATTCAACGCTGGCGCAGGAGACGGGAACTCCCATCTGCCAGGATACGGGCCTTGCCATTGTTTTTCTCGAATTGGGGCAGGACGCCCACGTCGCCGGCGGCGATCTTTACGAGGCCGTCCAGGAAGGGGTGCGCCGGGCCTACCGGGACGGGTATTTCCGGAAATCCCTGTGTGACCCCCTCTCCCGGGAGAACACGGGGGACAATACCCCGGCGGTGATCCATGTGGAAATCGTTCCGGGGGAACGCCTCCGGATCATCGTCATGCCCAAGGGCGGGGGAAGCGAAAACATGAGTTCCGTGGAGATGATGGTTCCCGCCGCGGGGCGGGAGGGGATCCGGGAACTCGTGGTCGAACGGGTGCGGAAGGCCGGCCCGAATCCCTGTCCCCCCGTGATTGTCGGGGTGGGGATCGGCGGATCCCAGGAGCAGGCGGTCCTCCTGGCCAAGAAGGCTCTTCTCAGGCCTGTGGGGCGGTCGAATCCATGGGACGAACGGCTCGCCCGCCTGGAGGGGGAAATTCTTCAGGAAGTCAACGGGCTCGGCATCGGCCCCCAGGGGTACGGGGGAACCGTGACGGCCCTGGCGGTTCATGTGGAAATGCGTCCCTGCCACATCGCGACCCTCCCCGTGGCGGTGGCCCTCCAGTGTCATGCCGTCCGGCACCGGGAAGAAACGCTGTGAACGACTTCAGAAAGATCAGAAGCCCTCTCGCGGAGGATGAGGTGTCCCGCCTGCATTGCGGGGACCGGGTCCTTCTGAGCGGGGTGGTCTACACGGCCCGGGACCAGGCCCACCGGCGGATGTTCGAGGCCCTGTCCCGGGGGGAGCCCCTTCCCTTCCCCCTGAAGGGCCAGGTCCTTTTTTATGCGGGACCGACCCCGGTCGCCCCCGGCGCCGTCATCGGGGCCATCGGCCCGACGACAAGTTCCCGGATGGACCGGTACACGCCCGCCCTCCTCGAAAGAGGTCTCAAGGGAATGATCGGCAAGGGAAAGCGGAGTCCGGAAGTGATCGAGGCGGTCCGGCGCTTCGGGGCCGTCTACTTCGGAGCCATGGGCGGGGTGGCCGCCCTCCTCTCCCGGCGTGTCCGGGAGGCTTCCGTCGTCGCTTACGAGGATCTGGGGCCGGAAGCGGTCCGGAGACTGGTGGTGGAGGATTTTCCTCTCATCGTGATCAACGACCGGGAGGGCCGGGACCTTTACGAGGAGGCCGTCCGGATATACGGAAAAGCCCGTCCGTCATCCCCCGTGCCCTGAAATATCTTTCTTTTTCAGTCGAAATTTAAGGTTGACAAACCACGGTCTTTTGAATAATAAAGTTTTTTTATCGATGAAGTGCCAGCAATAATGATGGGGAGAAGTCAACCATGATCGAAATCAGGTGGCATGGAAGAGGCGGCCAGGGGGCTGTTACCACGGTGGAAATGCTGGCCCAGGCGGCCATCGCCGAGGGAAAGTACGCCCAGGGATTCCCGAGCTTCGGCCCGGAAAGACGGGGGGCGCCGGTGGCGGCGTTCAACCGCGTCGATGATAAGCAGATCAAGATCCGTTCCGGTATTTATAAACCCGATGTGGTCGTTGTCCTCGATCCCACGCTGATCGGCCTGGTCAATGTCACCGACGGCCTCAAGCCCGAGGGGACCCTGATCGTGAATACGCCGAAAACTCCGGAAGAAATCCGGGGAAGCACGGGTTTCCAGGGAATGGTGGCCACGGTGGACGCCACGAAGATCGCCCGGGAGGAACTGGGGGTTCCCATTACGAACACCACCATGCTCGGCGCCATCATCAAAGCGGTGAATCCCGTAAAAGTCGATTCCCTGTCCGGACTGCTCAAAAACCGGTTCGGACGGCTGGCCCAGAGGAACATGACCGCCCTGAAACGGGCTTTCAGTGAATTGAATATCTTAAAAGCAGCGTGATTCGAGGTTGCCCATGAAGAAGAGGAAATGGCCTGAAACGTGGCAGGAAGTCAGTCCCGGGTGCGTTGTCTTCGCCCCCGCGAATGCCCGGGAGTACTTGACGGGGAGCTGGAAGGCCCAGCACCCGGTGTGGGACGATGCGAAATGCATCAAATGCGGTCTCTGTTATATCTTCTGCCCGGAGGGATGTGTTCAGGAGACGGAGAAAGGCTTCTTCCGAGGGGACCTGGATTACTGCAAGGGCTGCGGGATCTGTGCCCATGAGTGCTGGCCCGGCGCCATAACGATGGTTCAGGAGGGATAGGCATGGCAAAGCGAGTTGGAATGGAAGTAGCCATCGCGGCGTCGGAAGCCGTAGCGCTCTGCGATATCGACATGGCGGCGGTGTATCCCATCACCCCCCAGTCCCACATTGCCGAACATCTCTCCGATATCGTCGCCGACGGAAGAATCGATGCGGAATTCGTCACGGTGGAGTCGGAGCATTCGGCCATCAGCTGCGTGGCCGGGGCCTGCGGCACCGGCGCCCGGGTCTACACGGCGACGAGTTCCCAGGGTCTCATGCTCATGCATGAAATCCTGCCCATCGTTTCGGCCATGCGCCTTCCCGTCGTCATGGGAATCGCCAACCGGGCCGTATCGGGACCGCTCAACATCCTGAACGACCACACGGACATCATGAACCAGAGGGATGCCGGCTGGGTCGTCCTCTTTACGGAAAACGGCCAGGAAGTGGTGGATCTGACCATCCAGTCCTTCAAGATCGCCGAGCATAAGGATGTGAGGCTTCCCACCTGCGTGAACATCGACGGATTCCAGCTGACCCACGTGGTGGAACCGGTGGAATTTCCGGAACAGAAGCTGGTGAACAAGTTCCTGCCCCCCCGGAAGCCCTTTGCCACCCTCCACCCCGACAAGCCGGCCACCATGGGGACCTTCGCCATGTCGGACATCTTTCCCGAGGTCATGAAGGCCAAGGATGAAGCCCTCAAGAATTCAAAGAAGGTCATCCTGGAGGTTTTCGCCGAATGGAAGAAGCTGTTCGGGCGGGAATACAAGGTCGTGGAGACCTATCTGGCGGACGACGCGGAATATCTCTTCGTCACCATGGGATCCATGGGGGAGACGGCGGAAGTGGCGGTGAACGAACTCCGGAAGGAAGGCATCGCCGCCGGCCTCGTCAAGATCCGCCTCTGGCGGCCTTTTCCCTTCGATGAACTCAGGGCGGCGGTGAAAAAAGCGAAGATCCTCATGGTCATGGACCGGGCCATCGTTCATGGCGGCCTGGGCGGACCCGTGGGCGTGGAGATCAGAAGCGCCCTCTATGATGAAAAGGATCGTCCCGCCGTTCATGATTATATCATGGGACTCGGCGGCCGGGATGTGGCCGTGACGGACTTCGTCAAGATGGCGAAGGACAGCGTGGAAGCTTTAAAGAAAGGCGTCCGGAAAGACTATGAATTTTATGGAGTGAGGGGATAAATGAGCCTGATACAGAATTTTGACCTATATGCCCCGAAGTTGGTCGACAAGAAGGAGTACATCTGCTCGGGCCACCGGGCCTGCCAGGGGTGCGGTGAAGTCCTGGGCGTCCGGCAGGTCTGTAAAGGGCTGGGAGATGACGTGGTCATCGCCAATGCCACGGGCTGCATGGAAATCATCTCCAGCATGTATCCCTTCACGGCCTGGGAGGTTCCCTGGATTCACGTGGCCTTCGAAAATGCCGCCGCCGTGGCCTCCGGTGTCGAGGCGGGTCTCAAGGCCCTCCGGCGAAAAGGCAAAATTGCCGACCGGGATGTGAAAGTCGTGGGCATGGCCGGCGACGGCGGGACCATGGACATCGGCCTTCAGGCCCTTTCCGGGGCCATGGAGCGGGGCCATGACATGATCTTCGTCTGCTTCGACAACGAAGCCTACATGAACACGGGCATCCAGCGGTCCAGCGGGACCCCCATGGGGGCTTCCACGACGACCTCTCCGGCAGGGAAGGTCAGCATGGGCCAGAAGACCTGGAAGAAAAACGTCGCCGAAATCATGGTGGCCCATGGCGTGCCCTACGTGGCGACGGTCTGTCCGAGCTATCCCCTGGATCTCATCCGGAAGATCGAAAAAGCCAAGAAAGTCAAGGGACCGTCCTATATTCACTGCTTCACCGTCTGTCCCACGGGATGGCGAAGCGCCTCGGAACTCACCGTGGCCCTGGGACGCCTGGCCGTGGAAACTCTCATCTTCCCCCTGTACGAGGTGGAAGACGGCAAGTACCGGTTGACCGTCGATGTGGACAACCCGAGACCGGTCGAGGATTACCTCAAACACCAGGGCCGGTTCCGGCATCTCACGCCGGACCAGACCAGGATGATCCAGGAACGGGTTTACCAGGAATACAACAAGCTCCTGGACAAGGTGGAAAACCTCCAGGCCTGGTCGGACCTCAAATACGACCTGGGAATGACGGATTAACAGATCCTTTCTCATCAAAAAACAGGGTAAGGTGGCGAAAGCATGGATAGAGTGGAATTTTGCAGCTGGAACGGAAAGGTGGTCGACAACAGGAAGGGAAAGGCGAAAAAGGCCTCCCGGGCGGCGGCTGTCCCGTTTCCCGTGCCGGTGGACGGTGAGAAGGCCGCTGCCGTCATGGGATGGAACGGGCTTGTCGTCCGCGATTCCGGAGCCGATGTGCCCTCCCTGACCGTCCAATATCTGAAGGAAATCCGGAAGATCTCCTGCGGGGAATGCTCGGTCTGCATGATCGGGATCGACATGCTTCTCGACATTTTCGAGGATATGGCGGAGGGGGACGGCTTTGAGAGCGACCTTGCCGAAGTGGAAAAGATCGTCCTGGATGTGGCGGCGAACGGCAAATGCAGCTTCGGACAGTCCGCCCTTTTTCCCGTTCTCGATGCGGTGAAATATTACAAGGCCGACTTTGTCGCCGTCGTCAAGGGAGACCGGAAGCTCGACGGCAAGACTTACGGCACCGCCGTAACAGCCCCCTGCATGGAAGCCTGCCCCGCCACCCTGGATATCCCGGGATACATCGAATACATCAAGAACAACCGGTTCGCCGACAGCCTCGACCTCATCCGGAAAAACTGCATTCTGCCCGGCGTGGTGGGACGGACCTGCACCCATCCCTGTGAGGCGGCCTGCGTCCGCAAGGACATGGACGGTTCGCTGGCCATCCGTCTTCTCAAACGGGCGGCGGCGGACTTTGAAGTAAAGGAGAAAGGGGCTTCTCTGAAGGCCCCGGCAGGATCCAGGGAGCAGAAAGTCGCTGTCATCGGGTCCGGTCCCGCCGGTCTGGCGGCGGCCTACAATCTCCGTCGCAAGGGATACGGGGTGACGGTCTTCGAGGCCTTCCCCGAGGCGGGCGGCATGGCCGCCGTGGGGATTCCCGACTACCGGCTTCCCCTGGACATCCTCCGTCATGAAATCGGTCTCATCGGAGACGCAGGCGTGGAAATTGTCCTCGATTCGAAGATCGATGAAATCGACATGGACGATTTACGGAAGAAAGGCTACGGGGCCGTTTTCCTGGCCGTGGGGGCCCACGTGGGGAACAAGATGGGCGTCAAGGGCGAGGAAACGGAATGCGACGGCGTCGTCGACGGCGTCGAGTTCCTCCGGGACGTAAACCTCGGGAGGAAGATCGAGCCGAGGAAAAAGGTCCTCATCATCGGCGGCGGGAACGTGGCCATCGACTGCGCGAGGAGCTGTGTCCGTCTCGGCTTCAAGGATGTGGAAATCCTGTACCGCCGGTCCCGGGCCGAAATGCCCGCCCGGGCGGAAGAGGTCGAAGGTGCCGAGGAGGAAGGGGTCAAAATCCGCTATCTCACGGCCCCCCTCGAGATCGTGGCGGACAAGGGGAAATTCTCCTGCCTCAGCTGCGTCCGGATGAAACTCGGCAAGCCCGACGAGAGCGGGCGGAAGCGGCCCGAACCGGTGAAGGGCTCGGATCACACCGTGGAGGCCGATCTCGTCATCAGCGCCATCGGCCAGAGCACGGACATCCCCGTGGTCTCCCTGAAGAAGAACCTGGCGGTGAACAAAAACGGGACGGTGAAGATCGATCCGAAAACCATGATGACCGGCGTGGATGGCCTCTTCGCCGGCGGGGACTGCGTCACCGGACCGGCGACGCTGATCGAAGCCATCGCCGCGGGCAACAAGGCGGCGGAAAGCATGAATTCTTATCTTCAGGGGTCGGCGGCGACCGGCGGCGGTCTTTCCTTCGGGGGTGTCGATCTCAAGTTCCAGCGTTCAGCGGGATACGTCACGAAGAAAGGACCCGAAAAGGTGCCTTTCCTGGAAATGAAGAAAAGGACCGCGAGTTTCGGCGAGGTGGAGGGCGGTCTCTCCCCGGCTGACGCGATGAATGAAGCGAAGCGCTGCCTGCGGTGCTACCGGGTGGCCGTCTGGGAAAAAGGAAAGTAATTCATAAAATAAGGGGTTCTTGGATCATGGTGAATATCGTCATCAATGGGCGTAAGGCAAAAGCGAAGGAAGGGGCGACCATCCTGGAAGTGGCCCAGGAAATGAAACTCGGCATACCCACCCTGTGTCATCACAAGGACCTGAGCCCGTTCGGAGCCTGCCGTCTCTGTACGGTGCAAGTGAAGGCGAACGGGAAATGGCAGATGGTTACTTCCTGCAACACCCCGGTGGAAAGCGGCATGGAAATCGTGACCGATTCGGAGAACATCCGGGAGAACCGGAAAACGGTCGCAGAAATGCTCTACTACCGATATCCCGAGACGGAAGCGGTCCGGGAACTGGCGGAAAAGTTAGGCGTCGAGGTTTTTTCCGAAAAAGGGGAGGAGCACGACTGCATCCTCTGCGGCCTTTGCGTGCGGACCTGCAGCGAAATCGTCGGCGTGAAAGCCCTCAACTTCGAGGACCGGGGACCGGAGAGGGACCTGGAAGAGCCGAGGATCGGGTTCAACCCCAATGCCTGCATCGGCTGCGGCTCCTGCGCCTTCGTCTGCCCCACGGGGTTCGTCACCATGGAGGCGGTGGACGACAAGCGGATCATCTGGAACAAGGTCTTCCAGATGGTCGAATGCGCCGTCTGCGGGAAATATTTCGCCCCCGAGGACCAGCTGAAGTACATCAGCAAAACCACCGGCGTTCCCTACTCGAAACTGACCACCTGCAGCAACTGCCGGTAACGGTCGGGTTCAAAAAAGGGGATTGTCAAAAGAGAAAAGTTCTGCTATACAAGGCACCCTGCACCCTTACAGGGTGCCTTTTCCGTTCATTAAAACGATGCTCCTCAGTAGCTCAGTCGGTAGAGCAGCTGGCTGTTAACCAGCGGGTCCGTGGTTCGAGTCCGCGCTGAGGAGCCAGAATTCAATGCAACCACTTTCAACCGGTTGCTTAACGGATAAAGCCCCGCATCAGTGATGCGGGGCTTCGTTTTTCTAATGGTCGTAATTTCAAAAGGTTACACCCCTACCGTCATTCCCTTCCAAGTTCTCCATTCTCCAAAGAAACACGCTTTTTTATGTACATCGCCGCTTTTCAAGTTCGAAAATGGGTTTAGGACCCCGAAACGAACGCTGAATTCTCCCGTTCTCCGTTTTTCGAGTCGCCTTGCTTAACAGCCTGGTTGCATCCGGGTGCCCGCTTCGATGTTTCGAACACCCTTCCGGTAGATATCCGCCGGAAGCCGTTCAGGACAATCCCTTGTGACGCTTCACGTTGAGAGCCTTCCATTCGAGAAGCGGCTGAGAGCGTATGCGCTGCTTAAGAGAGGTGTCGGCGGTCAAAAGGATGGGGTCGATTTCCCCCAGGTCCAAAAGCAGATCCAGGAAGGCTCTCTCGGCTTCCGTGAAAGGCAGCACCATGGACAGACCTTCGCGGCATTCCCTTACAAGACGCGTCCCATATTCGGACGGAGAGACCAGCTCCTTCGTTTCGCGAACGTGTAAAGTAGGAATGAGTAACCTTGTCAATTCCGCCGTATCGAAATCCACGTCCCCGATTGAAACGGTTCTCCAGTCCTTACGGTTCATCCCTCCGCAAATGACGAACGCCAAGCTTAGCCGGTCCTTTTCCAGATCGTCCATGCCGAGAATACCGTGACAGTCGAACAAATCCCTTGCTTGCCCGCGCGCCAGCAGCGCCGCGAGCTTGCCCGCCGCCAGTTCGTGGATATCGAGAACTGGAATACTCTTCGACTTGAACTCCCCGAGCGGCTGAGAATCGGCGGGCTGACTATCCCAGAGCGCCTGCCTGAACATGAAATTCATGTCGACCTCGAGGTTGCCGGATTGTCCTGTGTAGCTTTGGTAGCTCAATCTCCATTTCCGCCCGCGTGTTCGTCCGGGACTCTCTTGGTGGTGAACCCTTCTCGGGAAAACACCGCCTGCGCCGCCTGTTCGATCTTGGGCCTTTCCGCCAGCATTTCCTCACGATCCAGCGCCCCGATGTAATTGAGATCGATATCTACGGACAATCCGGGGAGGTCGAGCTTAAACATGTTCAAGGCCGTGCCACCCTTCAAGACCCATTTGCCTTTGAGAAATGGGTGGGAGTTCAGAGCGTTCAGTAGATTTTGCAGATGGAGTACTTTCTCGACCATATCGGCTTTGAAGCCGGTGGCTACGGCTGCCTGCAATACTTCCGACGACGAGAATTTCACAGCACCTCCCCCCATGATCTGTTCAGAATTTCGACCGGAATCAGCAGGTTCCAGTCCTTGACCCACTGACAGTTCTTTCGCTTGCCGCGTACAAAATAGTGAGGTTGGCGGGGGCGCAGGCTTCGCAGCGGATTCAAATGGGCATCGTCGGCCATCAAGGTTTCTTTGTGCTGTTCCAGAAAGAAGCCCACTTTTGCGGCGGTAGTCGCATTCTCCAAGAGCAGAACGTACTCGACGACCTGATCCAAGTCGAAGAACTCCACCGATTCCAGGGACCGCCATATCTCTTCCCAGCTTCCAGTCAAATCCGGCCGGTCCAGCACGTCGACGAAGGTTTTTTCAAGGTTGGCCACCCTGATTTCCACACCGGAACGTTTGCGGCTGGCGACACCGAACATCTCTTTGCCCTTCTCCCGAAGTAGATGCGGTACGGGAACGCGTGCGAACTCATGAGATTGAAACTTCAACGGAAGCGATTTGCGCGCGGATACATAATGCAACCTCGTGTAGACCGAGTATGCCTTTCCGTGGAATTCCAAAGCCGTGTGGTACGCAAGGACAGCATCCTCGCTTATTTTCGCCGCTACGAGATAAGGATCGACCGGACTCGATGCCGGATCGCCGCCCAACGGGACGGTCGCATATAGCCCGCGGCGGACAGGTATTATCCTCCCCTGGTGGCGGTAGTAAGTCAGGAGTGACTTGCGGGTGTTCGGGTTGCCGGATCCTCTGGCGGACAAGAAGCGATCCAACTCATCCAACGTGAACACGGCATGCTGGGACAGGAACTCATTCAGTTTCATTGGCGCATCCTTTTGACGATTGATAGACATAGTAGCAATATATTTGGGTCTAATTCGATTTTATGTCAAGTAACTATTGCGAGCAACCCCATGGATTGGCGATATAGAACTAATAAATTTGCTACTCTCTCGTTTTCTGCTGAATCTCCGATTACGGCGCTGGAAGCTGCGGCGTTTTGTCGAGGTAGACAGCGAAATCCCGTTCCGCCTGGCTGCGAACGCTGCGCGGGATGGGGCTATGGATATCGAGCGGTTCAAGGAGCGGCTCCGCCGCTGCCGCGGGCAGATCACCGCCGTCATCGCCTGCCGGACCGACCCGGGCACCGTCTTTGTGCTCAAGGGGAACAGGCCGTTGGAACTGCGCTGGCATCCCCGCCGCAAGGCGGTTCTCTATGCATCAGACCCCGCATACCTCGACGCCGTGCTGGCGGATGAAAAAGGCTGGCGTGAGATTGCGGTCCCACCCATGAGCCTGGTGGTGTTCCGACGCGAGGACCTGGCCGCGTATTCGGTGGAGCCCTTCGAGTTCGTCACCCAAGAGAGAAAGGGTGCGGAACAGTGACAGACACCCCAATGAATCAGGCAATGAACCCAACAGAACCCTTGAACGGGAACACAAGCGGAATGCTGAGGTTCTTCGTCTACGGGACCCTGAAACGCAGTTTCTGGAACCACGACTGCTTTTGCCGGGGCGTCCTGATGGTGGAGGACGCCGTGGTCTTCGGCCGCCTCTTCGAGACATCCTCCGGAATCCCCGTCCTGCAGGTTCCGGAAGAGGATATCCTCGCCGTTGGGACCACCAATCCACTTGCCGACGTGGCCACACAAGCGCACTTGACGGTCCGCATGTCCAATCCCGAGCCCCAACCCCCGACCGGCACCAAGAAAACGCCACGGGCGCGCCATGGGGCCCCGTGTACGGGGAGCTTCTGACCTTCGACGATCCCGAAACCCGACTTCCAGCCATCGACCGGCTGGAAGGGTTTCACCCCGGCGGTCCCTGCTTCTACCGCCGTGTTCTGGTACCGGTCCAGGTCAACGGAGGTGTCCTCCACGCTTGGCTCTATGTTGTTGATGTGACAGGAAATCGAGGGTTGACGCTGCTTCCGTCCGGCAAGTGGCGATCCTGAAATCGGGTTCGATCAAGCCGCGGATTTATCTTGTTTTCTCTTGCCAACGATATAACATACGCTATTATATTCGGGCAAGGGCCGTGGTCTGCCATTCGGACAAGAGGTGCACCAAATGGACACAGAGGGTCGAAGTTTTTCGGCATTGGTGAAAGAGATGCGGCGTCAGCTTGCCTTGAGCCAGGAGGATCTGGCTCGGCAGCTCGGCGTCAGCTACGCAACCGTCAACAGGTGGGAAAACGGACAATCCGTGCCATCAAAGCTCGCCAAGGTCCAACTGAAAGCCTTCTGCGAAAAGATGATCGAACGAGGCAAGTTGACGCTGTCTGCCGACATGATTGATTTCGCAGACCTGGGCCCTGATCAGGATTAGGAGCAGCCATGAACAATTTCGGCGAAAAAGTCAGCTTCATTTGGTCGGTTGCCGACCTCATTCGCGGACCCTACCGGCCAAACCAGTACAAGGACGTCATGCTCCCCATGACCGTTCTTCGCCGTCTCGACTGCGTCCTGGAGCCCACTAAGGACAAGGTTCTCGAACAGCAGAAGAAACTCTCGGGCGGTAAGGTCAAAAACGTCGATCCTATTCTCTGCCGCGTCACGGGCGTGCCTTTCTACAATACAAGCCGCTACACCTTCGACAAGCTCAAAGGCGATCCGAACAACATCGCCGCAAATCTGACCAACTACATCAAGGGTTTCTCCTCGCGGGCCCGAGAGATCATCGAGCACTTCGGGTTCGAGGAACATATCGCCAAGCTCGAAAAAGCCGACCGGCTTTATCTGGTAGTGTCCAAGTTCTGCAATATCGACTTGCATCCGCATGCCGTCTCGAACATCGAGATGGGTTATATCTTCGAAGAGCTGATCCGGCGATTTAATGAGGCATCGAACGAAGAGGCCGGCGATCACTTCACCCCCCGTGAGGTCATTCGCCTCATGGTGAACCTCCTCTTTTTGCCTGACGGTGACATCCTAACCACCAAAGGAATCGTGAAGACCCTATACGACCCGGCCTGCGGGACAGGCGGCATGTTGTCTGTGGCTGAGGACTACGTGCGCGAGCTCAATCCCGACGCCCGCCTGGAGGTCTTCGGACAGGACTACAACGCCCAGGCCTACGCCATCTGCGGCTCTGACATGATGATCAAGGGGCAGGATATTGAGCACATTGCCTTTGGCGACAGTTTTACCGACGACCGGTTCCCGCGCCACAAGTTCGATTACATGCTGGCCAATCCGCCTTTCGGCGTCGAATGGAAGCCGGAAGCCGACTTTGTCACACGCGAACATGAAGAACGGGGTTTTGGAGGACGTTTCGGTGCGGGACTGCCCCGCATCAATGACGGCTCCCTTCTCTTTATCATGCACATGATCAGCAAGATGAAGGATCCAAAGGAGGGCGGCACCCGCCTTGGAATCGTCTTCAACGGTTCGCCGCTGTTTAATGGTGCGGCCGGATCGGGAGAGAGCGAGATCCGCCGCTGGATCATCGAGAACGATTGGCTGGAGGCCATTATCGCCCTGCCGGATCAGCTCTTCTACAATACTGGCATCTACACCTACCTCTGGATCGTCACCAACCGGAAGAAACCGAGCCGCAGGGGCAAGATTCAACTGGTGGACGGAACGAAGTTCTTCAAAAAGATGCGCAAATCCCTCGGCAATAAGCGGAATGAGGTCTGTGACGATCAGCGCGACGAGATAACCCGACGCTACGGGAATTTAGAAGATGCGGATCATGTCCGCATTTTCGATAACGATGACTTCGGCTACCACCGCATCACCGTAGAACGTCCCCTGCGGCTCAACTTCGCGGTGGACGAGACTCGAATCGCCCGCCTCATGGAGACAACGGCCTTCGCCAACCTGGCTGCCAGCAAGAAACGCAAGGATACAAAGGCCGCTCAGGCCGAGATCGAAGAAGGCCGCAAGCTGCAGAAAGGCATTTTGTCTGCCCTACGGCCGCTTGCCAGTAAAGGCATCGTCATGAACCGGGAACAGTTCTCGGAGATGGTGAAGACGGCGTTCAAGAAGGCGGGTCTCAAGATTCCCGCCGTCCTGTTGAAGGCCATCCTCATGGTTCTGGCGGAACGGGACGAAACAGCGGATATCTGCACCGACGCCAAGGGCAACCCGGAGCCAGATCCGGAACTGCGCGACTATGAGAACATACCTCTGAAGGAAGACGCGGATGAATACATGAAGCGGGAAGTTCTGCCACATATGCCCGATGCCTGGCTGGAAGACTCAAAAACCAAGATTGGCTACGAAATCAACATCAACCGCTATTTCTATCAGTACGCGCCGCCAAGACCACTTGAAAAGATTGAGGCCGATCTCAAGAGAATCGAGAAGGAAATCGCGGACATGCTAGCGGAGGTGACCGAATGAACGAGATGGAGACCCCGCGCCCCGGTGGTGAGATCATTGTCTATCAGGCTGAGGATGGCGGCAACCGCATCCGCGTGCTTCTGGAGGGCGAGACCGTCTGGCTGACCCAAGCCATGATCGCCGAGCTGTACCAAACCACCGTGCCGAACGTAAACATCCACTTGAAAAACATTTACGACACCGGGGAACTCACCGAGGCGGCAACTATTAAGGAATACTTAATAGTTCGCCAGGAAGGCTCCCGGCAGGTCTCCCGCAAGGTGCTTCATTATAACCTCGAAGCTATTCTTGCCGTCGGCTACCGGGTCCAAAGTCCCCGCGGCGTGCAGTTCCGCCAATGGGCCACCGCCCGCCTGCATGAGTACCTCGTCAAGGGATTCACCCTCGACGACGAGCGCCTCAAGGGCGGCGGCGGGCTGGTGGACTACTTCGACGAGTTGCTGGCCCGCATCCGCGAGATTCGCGCCAGCGAAGCGCGGGTATACCAGCGGATTCGGGAGATCTTCGCGCTGGCCTGCGACTACCGGGAAGGCGAGGAGGAAACCCAGCGGTTCTTCGCCACCATGCAGAACAAGATGCACCATGCCGCCACCGGCATGACCGCCGCCGAGATCGTCCGGCGGCGCGCGGACGCAGACAAGGCCAACATGGGCCTGACCGCATGGAAGGGCGGCCGGGTGCTGAAACGCGACGTGGGCACCGCCAAGAACTACCTCGACGCCAAGGAGATCGACACGCTCAACCGCATCACCGTGATGTTCCTCGACCAAGCCGAGTTCCGCGCCCAGCGGCGGCAGGACATCCGGATGAGCGACTGGGAGGCATTCCTCGACAAGTTTCTGCGCGACACCGAATTGCCCGTGCTCATCGGTCCCGGAACGGTCAGCCGCGAAGACGCTCTCTCCTGGGCGCAGGAACAGTACGACGCCTTTGCCGAGCGGAGACGGCTGGAAACGGAGACCGAAGTCGAAGCACGGTACGTGGAAGACTTGCGGACGTCCGCGAAAATGCTGGAGACGCGGCGCAAGAAACTGCCTGCGAAGAAAACGAAATCCCCGAAAAGCCAGAAAAAGGACGGGGGAAAAGGGCCTCGCAAAGGAGCCAAATCATGAGCCGGCCAGCAACTCAACACAAACGAGCGACTTACCCGGCGTACAGGCCGTCGAGAATGGACTGGGTCGGTGACATCCCAGAGCATTGGGAGATTCATCGACTCAAGCACGTTGCGTCAGTCCAGTTTAGCAGTGTAGACAAGCACACACTTGAAGGCGAAGAACCGGTTCGTCTTTGTAACTATGTGGATGTGTACTACAACGACTTCATAACAGCGGGTATCGAGTTCATGTCGGCCAGCGCAACGCAAAGCGAGGTTGCCAGGTTCCAGCTTTGTCGCGGCGATGTGCTGGTAACCAAAGACTCTGAATCTTGGGATGACATAGCCGTACCATCATATGTCGCGGAGAAGCTCGAAGGTGTGTTGTGTGGCTACCATTTAGCGCACATTCGGCCGCATCCACGCAAGCTCCTCGGCGAGTATCTGTTTCGTGCCTTCCGTTCGTGTGGGATCAATGACCAGTTCACCATCGCCGCCAACGGCATTACACGATTCGGGCTGGGCAAGTACTGGCTCGATAACGGTCTGTTTCCCATTCCCTCACTCGATGAGCAACGTTCCATCGCCGCATTTCTAGACCGCGAGACGGCGCGGATCGATGCGCTGATCGAAAAAAAGCAGCGGCAGATCGAACTCCTCCAGGAGAAGCGTTCCGCCCTCATCAGCCACGCCGTCACCAAAGGACTTGATCCCAACGCCAAGATGAAGGATTCTGGCATTGAATGGCTGGGCAAGATTCCGGCGCATTGGGATATTCCTCCCCTCTACGCACGATACAGCGTTGAGCTGGGGAAAATGCTCGACGCCAAACGCATCACGGGGGAGTATCTCTTGCCTTACCTGCGGAATATCGATGTCCAATGGAATCGCGTGAACGTCGAGAATCTCCCGGAAATGGATATAGCGCCTGGAGAGTATGATCGCTATACCGTCAAGGAGGGCGATCTTCTGGTGTGCGAGGGTGGCGAAGTTGGTCGAACAGCCATCTGGCGCGGCGAACTATCGCAGTGCGCTTTCCAAAAAGCCATTCACCGGTTACGGTCCCGAGGCGAGCGGGACTTGCCTCGCTTCTTCTACTACGTCATGCGAGCGGCCGCTTACACTGGCATCTTCGTGGCATACGGCAATCCCAATACGATACCGCACCTTACCGCTGAAAAGTTGCGAGTCTACCGCTTCGCATTCCCACCACTCCGCGAACAGTGCGCAATTGTGGAGCGCCTTGACGCCGAGATCGGGCGGATCGACGCTCTGGACGCCAAGGTTTGTCACAGCATCGACAAGCTCCGCGAGTACCGAACGGCCCTTATTTCCGCCGCCGTCACGGGAAAGATCGACGTGCGCAAGGAGGTCGACTGATGCCGGGCCAACACACCGAACACGCATTCGAGACCGCCATCGAACACCACCTGACCACGGCAGGCGGGTACGAGAAAGGCGACCGGGAGGCGTTCGACCCCGAACGCGGCCTCTTCCCCCAGGATGTGATCTCTTTCGTCCAGGCAACCCAGCCCAAGGAATGGGAATACCTTTTGAACCTCCAAAAGGATAAGGCCGAAGACACTCTGCTGGACGACCTCTGCCGGGCGCTCAATTCCGACCACGAAGGGTGTCTCTCCGTCCTGCGGCACGGATTCAAATGCTTTGGAAAGCTGTTTCGCGTGGCCTACTTCGCCCCGGCGAGCGGAATGAACCCGGATACTCAGAAGCTCTATGCGGCCAATCGACTCACGGTGACCCGTCAGCTTCGCTATTCGGTCAAGCACGGCAGCACCCTCGATGTGACCTTGGCCTTGAATGGCATACCCGTATCCACACTGGAGTTCAAGAACCCCATGACCGCCCAGAGCTGGCGGCATGCGATCACCCAATATAAAAATGATCGCGACCCGGCGGACCCGATCTTCCAGTTCAAGAAGCGCACGCTGGTCCATTTCGCCGTGGACACAGACGAAGTTTACATGGCCACGCGACTGTCCGGCCGCAGCACCTATTTTTTGCCTTTCAACAGGGGCTGCGGAGGCGGTGCAGGCAACCCGGAGAATCCCGACGGCTACAGAACCGCCTACCTATGGGAAGAGGTCCTGGAGCGGCACAGCTTTCTCGACATCCTGGCGAGGTTCATTCATCTCCAGGTCGAGGAGAAGCAGCTCGGCGGCAGGAAGGTGAAACGGGAGGCGATGATTTTCCCACGCTATCACCAGCTCGATTGCGTAAGGAAGCTCGTGGCCGCCGCCCGCGTGCGGGGGGCCGGGACCAATTACCTTGTCCAGCACTCCGCCGGCAGCGGCAAGTCCAACTCCATCGCCTGGCTGGCTCATCGGCTCGCCAGCCTCTACACCGAAAAAGACGAAAAGGTCTTCGACTCGATCATCGTGGTTACCGACCGGGTAGTCCTCGACCAGCAGCTTCAGAACACCATCTATCAGTTCGAGCACAAGCAGGGCGTGGTCCAGAAGATCGACATCAACTCGACCCAGTTGGCCGA